>ERZ808041.15-NODE-15-length-265431-cov-6.046557_pt1 | contig 265431 bp, 256 predicted proteins | sample MGYA00380192_ERZ808041 | MGnify/ENA primary metagenome ERZ808041 (study PRJEB31490, sample SAMN06133412) | mouse gut metagenome | isolation source: Z1_1 | host: mice | place: China: Chengdu | collected 2015-05 ...
CAATTCCATATTTCATTTTTCACAGTGGTGATATAGCAAGACTGGCGTATGCAACCAATGAGTTTCTGTATTACGAGGACAGTAACGGTATGCCGCTGATGTTCCGCACGGATGACGGCACTCTCGTTTCCGATAATGAATTTGCCGATATGGGCCTGTATGAATCCGAGGAAAATGTTGAGAACGGCACAGAACACATTTTGCCGTTCACAGATTACGGTTCCGATGAGGAAAGCGCCTGTGATTTGGAGGACGAGGAGGATATGGAACTTTGATTGGACTGAATTGGGAAAGGCAGGTGATAAATTGCGGCTGGTTTATATCTCATCCCCCCTGCGCGGGGATGTGGAGCGGAATATCCAAAGGGCAAGGGACTACTGCGCTTATGCGGCATCCTGCGGGGTGATTCCTCTGGCGCCCCACACGATCTTCACGCAATATCTGGATGATGAACAGCCGGAGCAGCGGGAACAGGGATTGCGGATGGGCCGCGATCTGATGTGGCGCTGTGATGACCTCTGGGTAGTGGGCAGCACCATTTCTTCCGGGATGCGGGAAGAAATTGAACTTGCAAAGAAGCTCTATATGCCCATTTTCTATGTGCCGGAAGAACAGGTGTGGGAAAAGGTCAAAATCCGTCAGCAGGACCGACTCCTGGGATTGGATGATTGCATTGAGGGAAGCAGCAAGAGCGGCTATGAGGGACAGATTCTTGTCTTAAAACCGGAGGCTTACGGGAACAGCATGGATTTGACCGCAGACGATTCCCTGTGGTATGCCCGTGACGGGTTTGGCTGCACTTATGGGGCCAGAGGGCAGGCAGTCTATGCGGAAAACCTGCTGGATAGGCGGTACATTCACTGGGAGCGAAAGGACTTTTACGGCATTGTAAAGCCTGAAAGTCTGGCAGCATGGATCGCGGACAAGCCGATCCGCAACGAGGCGGCGGAAGCTGTGCTGGAGGCCGCCGTACAGGGCCTTGCCCTTGAGTTGGAGGATGGGGAGGGATTGGAGCCATGAGGACCAAGGGAAAGCTGCTGATCTGCGGGCTGATTTTTGTGTCCGGCGCGGTCTTGAATCTCTTTTTCTCCACCGCTATTCATGGGCTGCTGACAAGGGAGATCACCCGGCTCTCCCTCCTTCCCATCGGGGACTGCCTTGCCAGCCTGTTTTCCAGCCGCCAGCATTTGATGCTGTACCTTTGCCTGCAAGGATTTGTGTGCGTGCTGGCCATGATGTTCTTTCTCACCAATATGCGGCCCTATGAATCCGACCTGGACACCATCACGCCGGAGATCAAGACCCCCAAGGCGGTGGGCCAGTATCAGCACGGCTCGGCCCGCTGGATGAGCGACGCGGAAAAAGAAAAAGCCTTTAACAGCTTTATCCTGGACCCGAATGACCCGGCCATGCGGGAACTGTTGAAAACCGGCTATGACGGGTTGGATTTTATGAAAAAGTGAGGTGTTTGTTTGAAACTGAATCTGCGTCCCAAAGAGATTCCCAGGGACACACCGCCTCCCCCGCTGACGAAGGGCGGCGTGGTGGTGGGCATGAAAAAGGAGGGCGATAAGGAAAAAATCTATTTTGTGGGGGATGACTGCCACTTGCTCTGCGTGGGCGCCACCCGTTCCGGCAAATCCCGCTGCCTGGTACTGGAGAGCATCTGCCTTTTGGGGCTTGCCGGGGAATCTATTTTCTGTTCGGACCCAAAGGCCGAGCTATTCCACTACACCTCTGAATTTCTGAAAAAACTGGGATATGAGGTGCTGGTGCTGGACTTCAAAAATCCGGCCAAGAGTATGCGCTACAACCTGCTCCAGCCGGTCATTGACGCTATCAACGAGGGCGACACAGACCGGGCGGAAATGCTGGCCTGGGATCTGACCAACAATCTGGTAGGCAAGCCGGAGGGCGAGAAAATCTGGACCAACGGCGAGTGTTCCATCATCGCCGCCGCGATTCTATGTGTAGTGTGTGATAACCAAAAGCGGCCGGAGTTCCAGAACATGACCAATGTGTATTGGTTCATCTCCGAGATGTGCCGCACCATCGGGAACAAAATGCCCTTGCTGGAATATCTGAAAAAGCAGTCGCCAACGCACCCGGCGCGGGCGCTGCTCTCCATCTCCGATGTGGCCCCGTCCCGCACCAGAGGCAGCTTTTACACCTCCGCCCTCACCACCCTGCGGCTGTTTACCTCGAAATCCATCTACTCCATCACCCATACCAGTGATTTTACCCTTACGGATTTGGGGAGCAAAAAGCAGGCGCTCTTTGTCATCCTGCCGGACGAAAAAACCACCTTCTACCCGATTGCTTCTCTCATCGTCTCCCAGCAGTATGAGCTTTTGGCGGAGGCGGCGGACAAGCGGGGCGGGCGGCTGGAACGGCGGGTCAATTTCCTGCTGGATGAGTTTGGCAATTTCACCCCCATCAGCGATATGACGAACAAACTCACCGTGGCGGCAGGGCGCGGAATGCGCTACGCCCTCTATGTGCAGGGGTTCGACCAGCTCAAGGAAAAATACAGCGACAATATCGCCAACACCATCAAGGGCAACTGCCAAATCTGGGCCTATCTGCAAAGTGACGACCCGGAAACCCTACGGGAAATATCGGACAAGCTGGGCAGCTATACCACATCCAGCTATCAGCTCTCGGCCAGCAACGGGCGGTTCACCACGCCGTCCAGTTCCCAGAGCGTCAGCCTGACGGAGCGCAAGCTGCTCAATACGGATGAGGTCCGGCGCGTCAAGCGGCCCTATCAGATCATCACCAGCCGGGACTATCCGGCCATGATGTACGCCCCCGACCTCTCCCAATGGCTGTTCAATCAAATGCTGGGCATGGGAGACATGGAGCATAACCGGAAGCTGCGGGAGGAACGGGAAAACAAACGGCCCGTTATCACCGATACCAAACAGGAGATCGCATTGTGGAATATCTGGATTTACTATCAAAAGGACATCATGCGCCGCCTTGCCCAGCAGAAAAACACAGGGGGCGGCGCTTCTGATGATGATTAAATTTCAGGAGGTTTCGATGAAAGAAAAAGTAAAGCAGACGAGGGGCGGGCTGGGCAAGTCCGTCCGGGCGGCAGGTGTCAGTCTTTCCACACTTGCCGCCTCTTTTTTCATGTCCGCACCGGCTTATGCGGCGGATGTGCAGAGCAGCCAGATCGTTCAGGGCACCGAGCAGTTGATTGGCGACCTGACCACCTGGCTCATGGTTCTGGCCCCGGTGGTGTCCGGCCTGCTTATCATCTACTTCTGCATCCGGCGCGGCATGGCTGACGAGATGGATCAGAAGAAATGGAACAACCGCATTGTGGTGGCGGTGGTGTCCTGCATCGGCGCGGTGCTGGGTTCCGCCACGCTGAACCTGATCCTCGGCTACTATCAGTAAGCCGGGGCTTTTTTTCGTAGTAAAGGCGGCACATCGCCGCCTTGCTAAAAAAACAATTCATCAACAGGAGGAAAATTTTATGGCTAACTTCATCCGCAATACTCAGGTCAAGGCTATGGCTTCCATCTGGACGGCCAGACAGAAAGCCCGTGAGCTGGCCGAACGCACGAAGGAGGCGCTGGCAAACCGTGAGGGGCAGGGCACCCTTGATGTGGCGATCACGGTGCTGATCTCCATTGTCCTGGGCGCCCTGATCCTGGCGGGCCTCTATCTCATCGTGGACAGCACCGTGCTGCCGACCATTACCCAGCGCATCAAGGATATGTTCGATTACGCGGGCTGATGTTCAGCGGGACCGGCGGGGCACCATGCCCCGCCGCACTTTTTATCAGGGAGGTTTTCTCATGGAATTTACGGCAGAGATCAAAAAACTGTTCAGCGGCCCCGACAAGCTGCGGGCGGTGAGCAGCGTCATTCTGGACGGCTGCTTCATCGTGAAGAATGTCCGGGTAGTGGAGGGTGATAAGGGCCTTTTTGTGTCCCTGCCCAGCCGCCGGAATGTGAAGGGCGAATGGACGGAGCAGTGCTTCCCCATGACGAAGGAGCTGCGGGAGAAGCTGTCCGCCGCGGTGCTGGCCGAGTATGACCGGGCGCTGGCGGAAGACGGCGGCGGTACGCCTGCCGCCTGACCAGCCCCGTTTTTAACTCACACGACAAGGGGGCGGCCCCGGCCGCCCCCGGAAAGGAGGTGGCCGCTGGTTGGAATATATTCTGGTTCTGCTGATCGTCGCCCTGCTCAACGGAGCCATCGCCTACATTGACGGGCTGATGGAGGGCATCGTACCCCTGACCTTGTACGCAGAGCAGTATATGTCCACATTGGCCGGTGTCGATCTGTTTGACGCCCTGTTTGATATTGTGTTTGGCTTTGGCGTGTCGCTCATTATCCTGAAATTTCTCAAAAAGGGCTTTGAAACCTATGTACTGTGGTCCGATGGCGACGCGGATGAAGAACCGATTTCCCTGCTGACAAATTTTTTCAAGGCGATGGCCGTGGCGGTCTGTTTCCCCACTATGTACGGCTGGCTTGCGGGAATTGTGGAGGAAATGAGCGACAAGATGCTGGAATCCATCGGCCTTGCCACCGCCTACGATTGGGCGGGCTGGGTGTCCGGTATCTCCACGCTCGGCCTTGTGACCGCCATCTTCGGCCTGGTGTTCGTCATCGTGTACTTTATCCTCTACTTCCAGTTCCTTATGCGGGGGCTGGAGATTTTGATTTTGCGGGTGGGGATGCCCCTGGCCTGTGTGGGCCTGATCGACAACGACAAGGGTGTGTTCAAGCCCTACATGAGCAAGTTCTTTCAATCGGCCCTCTCAGTGATTATCCAGATCGCCCTCGCCAAGCTGGGCGTGGGTCTGATGATGAATATGCACATCTTCTGGGGCGTGGCCTGTATGATCCTGGCCGTGCGGACGCCGAAGTTCCTTCAGGAGTTCATCGTTACAACCGGAGGCGGCGGTGGCGGAACCATCGTCAATAACGCATACCATTCCGTGCGCCTGGTGCAGATGGTCAAGGGCATGGGAAAGTGAGGTGACGGCGGATGGTAACAATGGACGAGCTTTCAAAGGCCATCATCCTGCTGGTGCGCGTGGGCGCCGTGGCAAGGTTTATCTACTGCATGGTGCGTCTGGCGGCCGCCGAGGAACAGGCGGCGCAGTACAAGAAACGCGCCCGCAATACCGTGATTTTCTATGTGATCGCGGAATCCATCTGGCAGATCAAAGACCTGATTTTATATTACTACGCATAGGAGGTGCGAATGGACGAGGATTTGAAGCTGTATATCCCTCTGGGCGTGAAGCCGGAAACGGAGCTGTTCACCGGCTTTGGGAAAAAGCAGCTCTTTCAGGCATTGATTGGTTCCCTGGTGATGGGTGGCGTGGCCGCCCTGGTCTGGCTGTTCACCGCCAATGTGACTACCACCGTAGTCCTGGCGCTGGCCGGTATCTTTGGCTCGGTGATGATGACCACCAAGGACCAGAGCAATTTGTCCGTGGTAGATCAGGTGCAGAACCTGGTCCGCTTTTTGCGCGGACAGAAAATCTACCCGTACCGTTACGGGGATGAATGGGGGCTTGAATAATGTACGCAGCCATTCCCGTTTACTATCCGTCGCTGGAAGAAGCCGCCCGAAAGGATGAAACGGCTCTTTGGTGCGACAGCTACAACATCAACGTGAACTGCCGGAATTTCATTCAAGACAAGGCCATGACCGCCATGAACAGCCGGGAGCTGGATTCCTTCATCGGAGAGTTGGTGCGGGTTTACGGCGTGGAGCGGGCAATCTATGTCCTCTCCCGCACCATCCAGTTTTCCGATTGGGATTCCCGTTTCGATCAGGCGGTGCTTGACCGGGCCGGACGGACCGATTTCCCGGACGCCCGGACGCCGAGGGATCAAAACCATGTTGACCCGACCACCCGATATGTCACGGAGCTTGATCCGTGCGCTGTAAACGCCATCTTTATGAAGCTGATGGAATTGGAGGAAGAACAGGAAGCGACCACTCAAATGGAGAACGACGGCCAGAAAGAGCTTGATGAGGATATGGCGTTGGAACTGTGAGGCTGCCGATGGCGCAGATGACATTCCTTGACTTCTTTTCCGGCATCGGCGGTTTCCGCAAGGGCTTTGAGCTGTGCGGGATGCGCTGTGTGGGGCATTGTGAGATCGACAAGTATGCCGACCGCAGTTACAGAGCCATTCATAATGTGAAGGAGGATGAATGGTATGCAGCCGACATCACAAAAGTCACCCCAGCAGAACTCCCCAGAGCAGACCTGTGGGCAGCGGGATTCCCGTGTCAGGATATTTCAGTCAGCGGCCGTCAGCGGGGGATTAACGGAGCAAGAAGCGGACTCTTTTTTACGCTTGCTGAACTCGTCAAAGGCCAAAGTCCTGAAAATCGACCCACATGGATTGTCCTTGAAAATGTTAAAAATCTCCTGTCCATTCATGGAGGATGGGACTTTGCGGCCGTTCTCCATACGCTGGCCTCACTCGGCTACCATATCGAGTACGGACTTCTCAATACAAAGGATTTCGGCCCCCCTCAAAATAGAGAGCGGGTCTACCTTGTCGCTTGCCGACATCCTGGAGCCGGAGGTGGACCCAAAATATTTCCTGTCCCAGCGGGCAGTGGAAAAGCTCTTATCCAACTCGTAGGCGGGATGCAGGGCCAGCGGGTGTACGACCCGTCCGGCATCAGCGTCACGATGGCGGCGCAGTCCGGCGGCTGGGGCGGCAAGACCGGGCTGTATTTCGTTGACCTCTGCAATGGCAATCCCAAGCTGACGAGCCATGCACGGTGCATCAAGGCCAAGTATTATAGCGGGATCACCAACCGGGGCGGCGACAATTCCGGCGTGTTCTACGGCTGCCGAGCTGTCGTTACCCCGGAACGGGAAGAAAAGCGGCAGAACGGGCGGCGGGTCAAGGAGTGCGGAGAACCGGCCTTCACCCTTACGACGCAGGATCGCCACGGCGTTGTCTTTCAGGACTGCGAAAAATGCCCTCACGGTATGCGCGTCCGGGAGGCCACGAAGCAGGGCTACGCGGTTGCCCGGTGCGGGGACAGCATCAACCTGGCGTTCCCGGAGAGCCGGACAAGGCGGGGCCGGATCGGAAAGGACGGCGCCGGTACGCTGGACACCTCCTGCAATCAGGGAACGCCGTTTGTGGGATGCGGCCTGATCCGCAGGCTGACGCCCCGTGAGTGCTGGCGGCTGCAAGGCTTTAGCGATGAAATGTTTGACCGGGCGCAGGCGGTCAACAGCGATAATCAGCTCTACCGGCAGGCGGGAAACTCTGTGACCATTCAAGTGGTCTATGCCGTGGGCAGGCAGATTCTCGCCGCGCAGGAGGCGTTGGAACAGGGGGAGTAAAAATGATGTTTCAAAAAGGATGGAACCCGTGGCCCCTGGTGATTGGGATGGCGGTCGGACTGACCGCCATCCTTCTTTATTTCGGGCTGTATGCCTGACCGCAGGAGGTGGTTTAACTGGAACAAGAGAAACTGAAAGAGAAGCTGGACGAAGAAATCCATAAGACGGCCAGACCGCTGGAGGAACTGGCCCCCGATGATCCTTATTTTGCACAGCTTCAGGGGATGCTTGCCATCAAAAGCGAATTGGAGAACATCCCCCTGAGCGGTACGCAGCGGGATATGCTTCTGTCGATGGAGAATGTGCTGGAACAGGCGTGGGCTTTCCGAAATACGCCCGTCCCAGACCGCTGTATGAACCCGGAGAACATCAGCGAGGTGGTCTACTACTTTCTTCAGGACAGGGGCGCCGAGTATCGGGCCAATCTGCTCTACGACCGGGCCAAGGCGGAATTTGACGCCCGCATGGAGGAAATCGCCGCTCTGCCGCCAAAAGAAATATTGAATCACGCTTATGAAAAGGTCATCAAGGAAGAATTTCTCGGAGAGTTGGAGCAAGGGCTGGATGAATGGGAAACCGACACCCTGCTGACCTATTCTCAGCCCCTTGCGGCCCTATATACGGAATGGATGGACAATGATTTTTCTTTTTGGGACAGCATCCGGGGAACGGTGGAGAAAACAGTATCGAAACAGGCGGCGGATCTCCGCCGCTGCGCGTTCCATGTCGATGGGGAGCCGCCTGCGGAAATGAAGGACTTTTACGACCTTCATGGGGACGAACTGAGCGACACCGGACTGGAGCCTACCAGGGAGATTGAGCGGTGACGCCGCTTATTGTCAAGGGGGCGTTGTTCGGCCTGCTGCTCCTGTCCGCCGCCGTGTGGGATATGCGAAGCCGGGAGATCCCAAACCTGATCCCGGCCCTGCTCCTGCTGTGCGGGCTGATCGGCTTCCGCCCTGCCGCTTCTGCGGCGGGGCTGTTTCTGGTCGGCGGCCCCTTTCTGCTGACGGCGGTCCTGATAAAACGGGACGGATTTGCCATCGGCGGCGGTGATGTGAAGCTGATGGGGGCCTGCGGGTTTGTTTTGGGCGTGTGGCCTGGGCTGATACAGACCGTTCTTTCCCTCTCGCTGGCGGTGCTGGCTGGGCTGGTGGAGTGCTGTTTGCAAAAACGGCCGCTGTCTATGGTACGCCTGCCCTTGGCCCCCTTTTTCTGCTTTGGCGGCGTGTCCGCCTACTGGCTGACCGCATTTGCACTTCAAATCTGAACAAGTGGAGGTATCAAATTGAACAAGAATATTTTTCGGAGCCGGACGGTCATTGGCGCGGTGTGTATCCTGCTGGCGGTTCTGGTCTGCTTTGGAATCACACCGCTTTTTAATGCGGGCCTGAAGGCCCAGACGGAGGCGGTCCGGGTAAAGGCCGAGGTAATCCCACGGGGAACCTACATTACGGCGGACATGGTGGAGGTCTACACCAGAGGAGCCTCCGGCATGGAGGACAGCGTTGCCACTTCTCTGGATGAGGTGGTGGGAAGATACACCGATGTGGAGCTGCGGAAAAATACGGATGTGAATACGGCGTGGCTGTCCTCGGAGCCATTGACGCAGGATGAGTACCTGACCCAACTGAACGGTTCCAAGGTGGCGATCTCCGTCACCATCCCCACCTTTGCCAAAGGCGGTTCCGGCAAGGTGGAGGCGGGCGATATTATCATGCTCTTTGCCACCGACAAGGACACCGGCGAAACCACCCAGCCCCCGGAGCTGAAATATGTGGAGGTTCTTGCCGCCACCCAGAGTTCCGGCGCGGACAAGGAATATCAGGCGCCAGTAGAAAATGAGGAAGAAGAAAACCCGGAGGAAACCCTGCCCGCCACCATTACCCTGCTGGTAAACAGCGAACAGGCCCAGCTTTTAGCTCATTTGGAGGAATCCAACAGCCTCCACCTGGCCTTTGTCTACCGGGGCGCCCGCGCCAATGCCGAAAAGTTCCTGGCGGCGCAGGACGCCTTCTTTGCCGAACCGGAGGCGGAGGCCGGTGGGGAGAGCAGTCAGCCGGAGGCCCCTGTTGACGCTGCTGACGGCGGGCAGTCCACAGAGGGCACGGAGGAACAGGAGGTGAAATCAGCGGATGGCGAATAAGCAGAAACAGATGCTTGCTGTATGGGGCAGCCCCGGCGCTGGAAAGACGGTCACGGCGGTCAAGCTGGCGGCGGAGCTTGCCAAGCGGAAGAAAAATGTGGTGCTGGTGTTTACCGACCTTACCGCGCCCCCGCTTCCCGCTGTGGCGGCAGAGGGGAAGCTGCCGGAGGTGTCCGTGGGCGAACTGCTGTCCGCTCCCGGCATGACGCAGGAACAGGTGTTGAAAACCTGCGTCCCCTGTGAAAAACATCCCTATATCAGCTTCCTGGGCTACAAGGCCGGGGAAAATGTGTTCACCTACGCGGAGTACAGCAAGGAAAAGGCGGTGGATATGCTGGTTCTCCTGCGGCATATCGCAGACTATGTGATCGTGGACTGTACCAGCGTCCTGACCGGGAATGTGCTTGCGACGGCGGCGCTGGAGGTGGCGGACGATGTGCTGCGGGTATGCGGATGCGATCTGAAAGCGATCTCCTATTTCGCGTCCTACCTTCCGCTGATTGAGGACCGGAAATTCAAGCCGGAGCAGCACATCCGGGTGGTGTCCAATACCCGGCCCTATCCGGGCGGTATGGAATACGAAAATTCATTTGGCGGGGTGAAGTACCGGCTGCCCTATCTTCCCATCGTGGAGGAACAGGCGGCCACGCTGAAGCTGCTGGAACCACTTGCCGGGAAAGAGGCAAAGAGCTATGAGCCGGTCATCGCTGCCATCGCCGCGGAGGTGTTCGGGGATGGCAAATAACATCGGACTTTTTTTCAACACCAGCAAAAACACGCGCTCATTCGCGGAGGTGCTGGCACAGGTGCAGGAGTATCTTGCCAGCAAGTATTCTACCCTGATAACCGACAACCTGGAGGAACAGCGCCAGCAGATCACCGCCTACATCGCCAAGTATCTCAATGATTACAGCCTGGGCGTGGAGGGCATGAATCACGAGGCCCTGATTGACAAGCTCTATACGGAAATGGCCGAGTTCTCCTTCCTGACGCCTTACCTCTTTGCCAGTGATGTAGAGGAAATCAACATCAATTCCTGGAAGGACACCAAGATCACCTATGCGGATGGGCGTGTAGTTCCTTCCAAAGAGCGGTTCCAAAGCCCCCAGCACGCCGTGGATGTGGTCCGCAGGCTGCTTCATAAATCCGGGATGATCCTGGACAACAGCCAGCCGGGAGTGGTGGGCCACCTCTCCAATAAAATCCGTATTACGGTTCTGGGCAATCCGCTGACCGACAAGGACAAGGGCGTGGCGGCCTCCATCCGAATCGTAAACCCCAAAAAGCTGGGGCGGGATGATTTTGTTCGCTATGGAACGGCTACCGCCGAAATGCTGGATTTCCTGGCGGCGGTGCTGCGGTTCGGCCTGTCTATTTGCGTCACCGGCTCCACCGGCAGCGGCAAGACCACGCTGATGAGCTGGATTCTCTCCACCATTCCCAATGAAAAAAGAATCTTCACCATCGAAAACGGGTGCCGAGAGTTTGATCTGGTGAAGGAGGATGCCGGGGGGAATGTCCTCAACAATGTAGTCCATACCGTCACACGCTTTTCCGATGACCCCAAGCAGAACTACGATCAGGAGCGGCTTTTGGAGTTTGCCCTTACCTGCGACCCGGATGTGGTGTGCGTGGGCGAGATGAAGTCGGCGGAAGCGTTTGCGGCGCAGGAGGCGGCCCGCACCGGCCACGCGGTCATTACCACCACCCACGCCAATAGCTGCAAGGCCACCTACTACCGCATGGTGACGCTGTGTACCCAGAAATACGACATGGGCGACAAGACCCTGTATAACCTGGTGACGGAGGCATTTCCCATTGTCCTCTTTGTGAAGAAGCTGGAGGACAACAGCCGCAGGGTAATGGAGATTACCGAGTGTGAGATTTTGGAGGACGGCTCCCGGCAGCTCCACACCCTCTACCGCTACCATGTATCGGAAACCGCCGTGGAGGACGGCAAGATAAAAGTGTGCGGTGAATTTCAAAAGGTGTCCCCGATCTCGGCAAGCCTGCAAAAGCGGCTGCTTGAGAATGGGATGCCGCCCCGCCTGCTGGAGCAGATCGCCGGTGGGCGGATGGATATAGACGATGGGAAGGAGGAAACCGCTTGATTGTATTGATCCTGCTGGCCTTTGCCGGTATGCTGGCCGGTATTTTCCTGCTGCTGGGCATGACGCCCTTTGAGTTTGCGGAGGATCTGACGAGATCCTTTGCCAGCCGGGAGACGCCGATCTCCAAGAAGATTGGGCAGCTCAACCACCCCAGAGAGGTCAAGGGCATCCAAAAGACGGTGCGGGAGGCCAAGGAAATGACGATCCTGACCGGCAGGGGCGGCAAGTTTGCCGCCCTCTGCGCCCTCTCCCTGTTCCTGGCGGCGATGGGCGCGGTGATCTGCATTGTGATCCAAAACTATTTCATGCTTCCGGTGCTGGCGGTGGGCATGGGGCTGATTCCATTCTGGTATGTCCTGTTCACCTCCCACAGCTACAAAAAGCTGATGAACAATGAGATCGAAACCGGGCTGTCCATTATCACCAGCTCCTATCTGCGCAGCGAGAGCATCATCACCGCCGTGGAGGAAAACATCCACTACCTGAACCCGCCCGTGGCCGATGTGTTCCGTGGCTTTTTGGCCGAAACCGGCATGATAAGCGCCGATGTGAAGCAGGCCCTCTCCAATATGAAGCCCAAGCTGGACAACTACATCTTTCGGGAATGGGTGGATGCCGCTATCGCCTGTCAGGATGATAAGAGCCTGAAAAGCACGCTCACCCCCATCATCGGCAAGCTGTCCGATATGCGGATCGTGGCGGCGGAGCTGGACTACCTGATGTACGAGCCGTTCAAGGAGTTTATCACGATGGCCTTCCTGCTGGTGGGCAACATCCCCCTGCTCTATTTTCTGAATAAAGACTGGTACAATGTGCTGGTGAACACCGGCTTCGGCAAGGGCATCCTGGCGGCCTGCCTGCTGGTGCTGCTCATTTCCTTTGCGGCGGTCATTCGGCTGACAAAGCCGGTGGAGTACAAAAGATAAGTGGAACTATCTACTCCAAAATCAGACGGGATATTTCCACTATTTTGAGTTTGTGGAAATGAAGAAACCTGATATTTTCAATTCAAAGCCCATAAAGCCATTTCTACTCACCCTTCCGGTGAGTATTTTTCATTGGGAGGTGAGCATCGCGGAGATCATTCCAATCAGCTTGCGGGAAGCCAATCGCTTTATTGAAACGCACCACCGGCACAGTGGGCGCGCACAGGGCTGTAAATTCTGTGTGGCGCTCTCCGATGAGCTGGGGGTGCTTCGTGGCGTTGCCGTTGTGGGACGGCCTGTTGCGCGCAGGCTGGACGATGGCAAAACAGCGGAGGTGACACGGCTGTGTACGGATGGCATCCACAACGGATGCAGTTTCCTGTATGCCCGCTGTGCCCGAATCGCCAGAGAAATGGGGTTTCGGAAGATCATCACCTACACGCTGGCGGAGGAAAGCGGGGCCAGCCTGCGGGCCTCCGGGTGGTCCTGTGCGCCGGGATTCCGGGGCGGCGGGAGCTGGAATGTGCCGGGCCGCCCCCGGACGGAAAGCCGGAATACCGGCCCAAAACGAATGTACTACAAGGAATTGAGGTGAAACAGGTTGTATTTGATTTTGCTATGCTTCGGAACGCTCTTTGGCCTAGGAGCGTTCTTTTTGCTGGCCGGACTTCTCCGGCTGCCCACTTCCGCCAGCACAAAGGCCGTACTGACCGTCACGAACCGGGGAAAGGCGAAAAAGAACAGCATGAACGCTATCCTGTTCGACATGGCGGCAAAGGCGGCGCCTCTGGTTCGGCTGGACGCCTATAAACGGCGCAAGCTGGAAGCCCAGCTTAAATCCGCCGAAATTCAAATGTCCCCGGAAACCTATGTGGCGGCGGCCTGGGTCAAGGGCGGGCTGATCGGGCTGCTGGTGATCCCTGCCCTGCTGATTTTTCCTATCCTGGCGCCGGTGATCCTTTTTCTGGCGGTGGCCGTCTTTTTTAAGGAGCAGAAACGGGCGGATGAGATCGTCCAGCAGCGGCGGGAAGAAATTGAAACGGAACTGCCCCGTTTTGTCAATACTGTGGAACAGGAGCTTCGTTCCTCCCGTGATGTGCTGAATATCCTGAAAGCCTATCAGCACAACGCTGGTCACGCCATGAAGCGGGAGCTGGAGATCACGATTGCGGATATGGCCTCCGGCAACGAGGAAAACGCCCTGACGCGCTGGGAGAGCCGGATTGGAAGCACCATGCTCTCCGATGTGGTGCGCGGGCTGATCTCCGTCAAGCGCGGCGATAACGGCATTATGTACTTTCAAATGCTCTCCATGACCTTCAAACAGCTTGAACTCCAAAAGCTGAAACTGGAGGCCATGAAGCAGCCGGGGAAAATGCGTAAATATTCCTTCATGCTTCTGGGCTGTTTCCTGCTGATGTATCTGGGCGTTCTGGGCTATGTGGTCTTGGAAGCCTTTGGAGATTTGTTCTGATGAAGGGAGGTGGCTGTTTGAGGCGGCTGCTGAAAGAAAAACACGGGGAAGGCTTTGTGGATGTATGCGTCCTTGTCCTGTCCGTTGCCCTCGTTCTGGCGCTGGTGGTCCGCATCGCCCCGGTGTTTGTGGCGAAACAAAACCTGGATGTGTTTGCGGATGAGCTGGTGCGGACAGCGGAGATCAATGGGCGGGTCGGTTCCGCCACCAGCTCAAAAGCGGCGGCTCTCCGGGAGGAAACCGGACTTGACCCGGATATTTCATGGAGCGACACCGGGAAAATCCAACTTGGCAACGAGGTGACGGTGACGCTCACCACCACCGTCAATCTCGGCCTGTTCGGAGAATTTGCGTCCTTTCCTGTCACACTCACCGCAAGGGCCACAGGAGTCTCGGAGGTATATTGGAAATGAACAGGCTGAAAACAGTTTTGAAAGACAGGTCCGGGCAGGGCACGCCCATGATTCTGGCGGTGGTGGTCTGCTGCCTGATTTTAGCCTGCGTGGTGTTTGAATATATGCGGCTGATGATCGTGGCGCAGGGCGTCCGGGATTCCGTTCAATCCGCTATCGTAGCTGTGGCAACGGAAAATTGGGATGAAGCCTACCCCGGCCTGCGGGAAGGGTATTCGGGCGGCTACCAGCTCTCCGGTTCGTCCTGGACGCAGAATGTGACCACCGGGAATGTATATGACCGGCTGCAACAGGTGTTGGGCCTGGTGTACGAGGATGGGCGGTATCTGAAATACGCGGGGCCGGATTTGGAATACCGCTTTTACGATCTGCACATGGAACTGGAAAACGCCCCGCTTGCCCCCTCCGCGCCGGAGGGGATTACGCAGCTTAATGTGACGGGAACAGTCACGGTGGAGGTGCCCCTTTCCTTTGGGTTCGGCCATCTACCGCCCATGCAGATCACCATGAAGCTGAACGCCAAATATGTTCCCCGGTTTTAGATTTTGTCTATTTCTGCCTGGGGGGTTCCCATAGCGCAAAAAAAAGTTTGTGTGTTCTTCCACCTGGACGCCGGTATTGTGCAACTGATATAATGAGGACGGGGAACACATTGATTTTTTGATATAATTTCACCTGAAAAGGAGGATTCCAGATGAACGCAAAAAATAAGAAGCTGCTTGCCATCGTCGGTGTGGCGGCGGTGCTGCTGATCGTGATCGGCGTTTCCGTGTCTATGCTCGGCAAAGACGATCAGCCAACCGGAACGGACCCGGTCGCTGCCCCCACGGATGTTACAACGGAGGATGTGAGCCAGCCCCCGGAGGAAGAAACCCCGACGCCAACAGTGGAGGTTCCCGATGTTTCCGCGCCGGAAAACACCACCGCACAGGAACAGGCTGATCCCGTCCTGGATGTAGAGCAGGAGGACCAGGTGGATGTTGATTTGACTGACAGTGAGAAAAAGCCGGAAACCACTCCGCCGCCCGCCCCGTCCCCGGAGGAACAGCAGGCGGCCAGCGAGAACAATGAGCCGATTGTTTCCGATCCCGCCGCCAATCAGCCCCAAAACGGCGATACGCAGAACGGCTCCATCTACATTGAGGGTTTTGGATGGATTCCCGATGAAGGAGGCAGTTCCGTTGGGATTCCGGTTGGGAATGATGGAGATGAATTGACCGGAAATCAGGTTGGCACTATGGGCTAATATCACATTAAGAGTACGGCAGAAATGCCGTACTCTTTTTATGTCCTTTTTCAAAAATCAGCAGACTGGAGGTGCGCTTTTGAAACGGATTTTTGCCTTCTTTTTAAGCATTTTGCTTATCCTGGGCATTTGCCCTATGAGCGCCCTGGCCGATACCGGAGGCAGCGGAAATGTGGACGGCGGTGGCGGCAGTATGGGACAGGGAACCTCGCAGAACTCATGGAATCCGGGCATGGATGGAGTAAGAGTTACCGTGATTTACTCCGAAACGCAGAAACCGGCATCCGCTTCTATTGACTTAACAAGCAAGACCCCCGCAATTAAAATCCATTTTGGCAAGGTATCAAAAATCCAATATAGGGATGGAAGCTCTATCTCTCCGACAACAAGCAGCTATGTTTATTACAATCCTGCGATTACAATGCCGAGGATCATCAGCACCGGCAGTAGCAAGGCGAGTATTGAAGCAATCAAGAAATATTTTTGTGACGAAATCATTGTCCGTTATATCGCAGAACTTACGGGTATTTCTTATGATGATTTGATAACGGGAAAGTATAAATTGCTTTTGGAGCCAATCGCCTACTTCAAGCACAACGGGATCATGTACGCCATGACCGCCCATGAAGCGGCCCTCTACGACAACCAGACGGGCGGTGCCCTGCGCAGGACCATGACGAGCCTGACCCATAAAAATCTCCCGTTGGCGATGTATCTTGAATATTCGGATTTGGGCTTTGCGGCCTATTCCGGTCCCACGAACAAGACCTGTTCCAATGATACCATCATCGCCTACCTGGGCATGGGCATTGTCCGTTTTGAGGAACAGCCCCCGGAGCAGCCGGAACCCACCGACTATGACTACGAATACCGGGTAGACACCGATGTGATAACGCCGGTGACGCTCTATGCCGGTTCTGAGATCAACCCGGACGGCCCCGCCACCGTGACCTTTACCATCAAAGGCAGTACCCACCGCATGAGCAATATCGTCATCCCGGAGGGGGACAGTCAGCTTGCGTGGGTGAAGTGGCATACCCCGTCCGAACCGCAGGATATTACCATCACGGTGCGCACAAATCGGGGGACTCTGAGCCAGACTACCATCAAGGCAAAAGTGGTTGATCTTTCCGGCAACGACCCGCCGGACCCGAAAGCCACCGACACCGCTGGAAGCTGGCGGCCCAGCAACGCCCCCAGCCGGGAGGAAAAGTCCTACACCGCATGGAGCGTGTGGTGGGCACAGTGGCACCCCTATTGGGTGTGGCACAGCACCGGCGATGATGACGGATATTGGGTGGATGAGGGCTGGTATGATTTCTTCCGGGATAACTATTCCGCATCCATGACCGCCACCACAAGAATTGAACCGGATGAGAAGGTGCCCACGGCGGCCGGAAATACCATGAAATCCGGCTACGGCGTGAGCAACACCGTCACCGCCACGGTCAGCACATCGGCGCCCATGTCCCACTACACCTACGGCCAGACGGCGGTTTCCTATTTTCCCGAATTTAACTATACGACCTACTGGCGCCTGCTGGACCGGCTCTCCAGCGGAAAAACAGCCCGGTTCCAGTTTGCCGAAAATATTTACAGCACCTACAAGCAGCGGGTCCATTTTTCGCCGGTGTGGTTCCCCGATGGGAGCTATACGGTCAATACCCATGTGATGGATATTTGGACCCCGGCCGGGATGCTCTGCGCCAATCTCACCGATTCCGTGACGATCAGCGGTTCCCTTTACGATGACTGGCATATCGCGCCGGGGAACCCATGACAGGAAAGGAAAAGACAATGAACAGCAATAGAGAAATCAGGGTAATGATATTTGAGCCGGGAAAGGAACCCTATACCGCTGTGCTGGAGGATTCCCTGGGACACCGGCAGGCCCTTGTCGGCGGCGAGATCGAATGTATCTCCCTGCCCCATGAAGCCGTCCTGTGCTGTAATGCTGGTGGCAAATGGATGGGCCTACCCGTAAATCGACAGTTCGGGAATGACACGATCCACGGGACATTCTTTCTCTATGGCGACACCCCGGAAGGGCACGGCCTATCGCTGACTGAGAACCAGATCGCCTGTTTCCGGGATTGCTTTACGGAGCCGCAGCCTTCCGCCGTGACCTTTAAGGTACAATCAGCGAAAGATGTGGAGGAATTTCTGCGGCTGATGTTCGGGGATCGGAAAGGTGGTGGTTCAAAATGAGCAAGATGTTTTCTGTTGTGACCCTGGCCTCGGACTCCGGCCTGCTGGAAGAATACTACGCTCCCGGAAGCCCGGACTGTGCGGAAGATCTTCTGGAGGACGAAATCATCCGGGATGATCTGAGAAGCCTGCCGAAAAGCGACCGGGTTTATGCAGAGATAGGCACCTACCTCTACGGGGAAGGTGAAACAGAACGGGCCAGTGAAGAAGAACTGGCCTATTTCAGCAAGAACTTTGAAGAACTGTATGCCTCTGTGCAAGTAGACTGGATCGGCGGACACAGCTTTGGATTTGCGGTTGAGGATGTGTTGCCAGACTATACCGATGAGCCGGAACCAGAACTGGAGGACGAGGATGATTTGGAACTATAAGCTGCAGCAAGGAAAGCGAGGTTGATAGGTTGCTGCTGCCGATCATTATGATTTTGGTATACGTACTGCTGGGAGGCGGTACGCTTCTTTTTTTGAAATTTTCAGAAAGGCGCAAGAAAGCCAAGAGCAGGGATAAGGAAGAACTGGCACAGATGACCGCCAATGAGTTTGTCAATGTCAAGGACATTCGCGGGAGCTTCCTCTACACCCGTGACGGCATGGCGCTGGCGTATCTGAAAATATTTCCCATCAGCACGGAGCTGTTCAGCAAGAATGAAAAGCGTTTGATCGCCAAGCAGCTCACGGCCAGCTTGTCCAGCGGCCAGTACCCGTTTCAGCTTTTGGCGGTTTCCCGACCAGTGGATATTTCTCCCCTGATGGCGGAGCTGTCCTCCACCCTCACAGCTTCCTCTAATATCAAGCAAAAGGAGCTGCTGAAGCATGAGATCGTGGAGATGGGCAGCTTCGCCCTCTCCGGCGAGGTGGTGGAACGGCAGTTTTACATCAAAATCTGGGACAAGGCCATAGACGGTGTAGAGCGCGAACTGCTCCAGAAGCTGAAATATCTGGCCGGTTATTTTGCCGACTGCGGCATTCAGACCGAGATTCTGGAACAGCAGGACATTGTACGGCTGTGCAATCTGGTGAACAATCCGGCCTATGTGCATTTAGAGGACGCGGGCTTTGACGCGGCGATTCCCATTTTGGAAAGTGTAGGTGTTGTGTAAGAATGAAGCACACCCGGCAGGATTTGAAAATCATGCAGGGTTGGAGCCTAGAAAGAAAAATCGAAGTAACGCAGCAGAAAATCATGGAATGGCATGAGAATTTCGGTGGTAAGGTCTTTACCAGCTTTTCCGGTGGAAAAGACTCCACCGTGCTTCTCGATCTGGCGCGGCGGGTTTGTCCTGATATTCCCGCCGTGTATGTGGACACGGGGTTGGAATACCCCGAACTGCGGGCTTTTGTCGAAACGAAGAACAATGTGATTTGGCTTCGTCCCCGCTATCCGTTTACAAGGATTTTGGAAAAGTACGGATACCCGGTCATCTCCAAGGAGGTGTCCGATGTTATCAGCGGCGCCCGCAAGGGCCGGCCTTACCGTCTGGCCCGTCTGAATGGGGAGCTGCTGGACAAGAACGGAAAAAAGTCGATTTACAACTGCGAGAACTACAAATATCTTCTGGACGCCCCATTCCCCATCTCGGCCCGGTGCTGTTATCACATGAAGAAAGCGCCGTTAAACAAATTTGAGCGGGAATCGGGGCGGCATCCCATTACGGGAGTGCTGGCCTGCGAGAGCAAGCTGCGGGAACAGTCATACCTCAAATTCGGCTGCAACGGCTATGAACGCAAACGCCCTCTCAGCCAGCCCCTTGCGTTCTGGCGGGAGGAAGATATTTTACGCTATCTGAAAATGACCGGCATCCCCTATGCGCCCATCTACGGGGATATTGTGGAGGTCAAAAAGAGGAACGGCACCCCGACTCTGAAAACCACCGGCGTTTCCAGATCAGGGTGTATGTATTGTATGTACGGCGTTCATCTGGAGCATGAGCCGAACCGTTTTCAGCTCATGGAGAAAACCCATCCCCAGCAGTACCACTACTGCATCCATGAGCTGGGGCTGGGCGACGTGCTGGATTATATTGGCGTGCCGTACTCGTGCCGCTGATTGGAGGTGTATCATTGTTAAGAACCAGGAAAAAGGAAGAAACGCTCCCTGTTAATGAAGCGTTGCTGAATGTCATTACCCCGATGGGGCTGGAAATCAAGCGGAACAGCCTTATGATCGGTGAGAATATGGGAAAGGTCTACGGTGCGGTTCGTTATCCGCAAAAGGTGGAGATGGGCTGGCTCTCCAAAATCACGAACATCCCCAGCACCATTGTGTCGGTGGGGATCACCCCGATTGATAACAGCACCCTGATCTCCGCCCTCTCCAAGAGCATTGTCCAGCAGCGGGGCGCCGCCGACAGCGCCAAAGACCCGCTGACCCGTCAGCGGGCGGAAAAAGCCGCCGAGGACGGGGAGCATATCATGCAGAAGATCGACCAGGAGGGCGAAACCGTTGCCATGATGTCGCTCACGGTGATGCCGGTGGCGCAGGACGAGGCGGCCTTCTCCAAAATCTGCCGCCGTGTGGAGAGCGCGTTCAGCGTTCAGAAATGCAAGGTCCGCACCCTTGCCAATCTGCAAAAGGAGGGGTTTCAGAGCATTTCGCCCACTTATCCCGCCAACGGGACGGTGGACAGCATTGTTTCCCGTATCATCCCCATGAGTACCTTTGTGGGCGGTTTCCCCTTCGCAAGCTCCGGTTACAGCGACGGCCGGGGCTATTATTTTGCCAAGGACAGCAGTGGCGGGCTGGTGATTCTGGACCCCTGGACACGCGGGAACGACCGCACCAACAGCAGCTTCGTTGTCATGGGCGTGGCCGGTATCGGCAAAAGCACCGTGGTCAAGCACATCATGCTCTCGGAGTACATGAAGGGAACCAAAATCCTGTGTATCGACCCGGAATCCGAATACAAGGATATGTGCCGGAACCTGAGCGAGAACTGGCTGAACGCTGGCGGTGGGCGCAACGGCCGCTCCAACCTTTTGCAGATCAGACCGGCGCCCCGTGACGATGAGGACGAAACCGACAAGCTCTATACGGATGAAGGAAATGGAATGTCCGATATGGCGCTCCATATCAAAACGCTGGAGATCATTTTCTCCCTGTATCTGCCGAGCCTGACCGATATGCAGAAGGCCGTCCTGAAGCAGACGGTCATTGAACTATACAATCAGTTCGGCATCTTCTGGGACACAGACATTCGCCAGCTCAAAGCGACGGATTTCCCCATCATGGAAGATCTCCACGGCCTGATTGAAAAGAAAGCCGAGGCCAACCCGGACAATCCGGTGTTTCGTGACCTCGCCATGCTGCTGTATGACGCCGCCAAAGGCAGCGACAGTTTCCTTTGGAACGGGCACAGCACGCTGGAGGCCGACTCCCACTTTGTCTGCCTGGATACCCACAGCCTACAAAACGCAGCGGATAACATCAAGCGGACGCAGTATTTCAATCTGCTGACCTGGTGCTGGGAGCAGATGAGCAACAATCGCGGGGAGCGTGTGCTTCTGGTATGCGACGAGGCATACCTGATGATCGACCCGCAGGTGCCGCAATCCCTGGCCTTTCTGCGGAATGTGGAGAAGCGGTCCAGAAAATATGAGTCCGCCCTGGCGATTATCTCTCATTCGGTGGTGGACTTCCTGGCGCCGGAGATCAAGATGTATGGGCAGGCCCTTTTGGACATTCCCTGCTACAAAATCCTGATGGGCTGCGACGGCAAAAACCTTCAGGAAACCACAGACCTCTACAACCTGACGGACGCCGAGCAGGAATTGTTGGAGAGCAAGCGACGGGGACACGCCCTGTTCCTGGTCGGCTCCAAGCGGCTTCATGTCAATTTTGAAATTCCGGCCTACAAGTTTGCCTACATGGGCAAGGCGGGCGGCCGGTAGCACACCACGGCGGCCGGGATGTTTCCCGCCGCCTTACTTATTCATGAACAGGAGGCGTTTTCTGATGAACCATGCGGAACGGTATGAATCTTTGATAACCAAGCTGTCCTCGATGCGCTGGCGGGGCGGAGAGCTGGACTGCTCTTATCAGGCGGCCCTCTATCTGATGTCCTCCCACCCGGTTCTTGCCGAAAAGGTAGAGCGGTATTTTTCCCCGGACGGGATTGACTTTGGCGGCCTGATGAAGAAAGAAGAATTTGACTATGACTGGATGAAGCTGACGGCGGACGCAGCCCGCAACCTCTTTTCCTGGAACAGCAAGTGCGCCGCCACGCCCTTTGAAATTTCCCGGATGCCCACCCCGGCCATCCAAGCCATTTATACTTCCTTCTTTATTGCAAACGGGGATTATACGGTTTCCGTACGTGAGAATGAGGACGGGAAAAAGGAGTTTGTGATGGATGACAGCGCCGGGCGGGAACGGGAAAAAATCCGCCAGCAGTTTGACCGGATGCTGGCGGACATAGGCGCGGAAATGGGCTGATTGGAGGTGTTGTTTTGGCGATTGATCCGTTGACGGCAAAGCTGCTGGTACAAGCGGCGGCGCGGGCGGCGACCGATGAGGAAAGCCGCAGAAGGACGCTCATTCTCATTCTGGCCCCCATTCTGGGCCTGCTGCTCTTGATTGCCTTTATCCTGTATCTGATTACCAGCCCGTTCTCCATGCTGTCTCAATGGCTGGTGGGCGATGAGGTGAGTGTGGTGGAGAATTTTCAGAAAGAGTATGGCTACAACCAGCAACTTGGCATTTATGAAAAGGACTATATCGAGGGCAGCGGCCAGAGCTACGAGGGCGTGGTCTTTACTGATGGGGGCCGGGAGGTCATCTATTACAACCAACTGGATGCGCGGTGGGCAGATACCATGTACGGCACATCCGGCACGATTGGCGAGGCCGGGTGCGGTCCCACGGCGATGGCGATTGTCACATCGACCTTGACCGGGACGCCCCATGACCCAGTAGAACTCAGTGAATGGTCCGTAGCGAATGGACACCGCTGCGAAGGGAACGGCTCTTACCACAGCCTGATCCCGGCAGCGGCCGAAGCCTACGGCCTGTCCTGGGAGAGCGTTCCCCCGGATGACCCGCAGGCGATGGTAGATGCGCTGGCGGATGGGAAGCTGGTTGTGGCGATCATGGCAAAAGGGCACTTTACCAACTCCGGGCATTTCATTGTCCTGCGCGGTGTGACTGCGGAGGGGAAAATTCTGGTGGCCGACCCTGCCAGCCACAAGCGGAGTGAACAGGAATGGGACCTCTCCATTATTCTGGATGAAGCCAGAAAAGGCGCTGCCGCTGGCGGCCCCTTCTGGGCGATCTATTAAAGGAGCATGGTATGAACAACCGAAATAAACTGATTGAATTATTGATCTACATCGCCATTGTAGTGGTTGGCGTTGTCCTTCTGCTGACAGGTGAACCGGAAAGGGCGGTGGAAAACATGGATATGGGGGGCACATCGTATGCTGCTGTACTTGACGAGTAACCAGAAAAGCGGGCTGATTGACGGCGCGGCCCATGAAATGCTCATGCCGTCCAAAAAGCTGGTTGGGAAGTTCAGCTTGAAAAGTTTTGTCACCAAGGATATGCGAAACTATGCCACGGCCAAGTTCTTCCTGATTGACGCGGCCTGTATTGAGGAAAGCGGCGAGGATTTCACCCTCGCTCTGCGGTCCTTTCAGATGATGTTTTCCGCCCGTATCATCGTGATCCTGTCCGGCTGTGAGGATATGAGCGGCTGTATCCAGCGGCTTTTGTCCATTGGGGTGGTGAATCTGATTACGGCGGAAACGCTGGAGGACGCCGCCGACGAGCTGCGGGAGGCCCTTTCCGATGAGGGGATGCAGCGGTATGTGACGCCCGCACCCACGCAGGCGAGTGCCATCCCCCGGCGAGAGCCGGAGCAGGAACCAAGTGACGAGATCATCCCCTACCGCTGGAACGCTAAAAATGTCCGTATTGCCTTTGCTGGGGCGCAGCGTAGAAGCGGCGTGACGGTGACGGCGTTCAATCTGGCGGCGTGGTTGGCCGCCAGAGGCGCGGAGGTTGCCTACATTGAGGTCAACACCAACCAGCACCTTCAGCTTTTGCTCAATGTCTATGAAGCAGTCCCTACCGGCGAGCATTATGCCATTGACGGGATCGACTGCTATCTGACCAATGAACCAGACCGGGACTATCAGTTTATCATCTACGACTGCGGCGTGATGCAGGCGCCCACCTCTGTGTTCCGGGAAGCGGATCACCGGCTGTTGTGCGGGAGCGTCCTGCCCTATGAGATTCTGGACTTTCACAAGGCGCTGGAGGTCTGCGGCGGGCTGGAGGTGCGGCCGGTTGCCATCAGTGTACCGGGAGAGTTTCGGGAATACTGCCGGGAGCTGTTCGGCGGCGATCTGGAAATGGCAGAGGCATCCCATGACCTGTTTGCAGACCGGACCAACGGGAGTCTGTATAAATGCTTAGTGGAGCCGTACATTATGGGAGAGCGGCGGCTGTAACAAAGAGAGTATCCGAATGGGAGGATCACAGAATGGTAAAGTTTGAATACATGGAGAGGGCGTTTTCCTCTGAATTGCGGCCAAGGGCGCGGCTGGTGCTTCAGGTTCTTGTCTTGCATTGCAACAAGGAGGGCGAGTGTTTTCCGTCCATAAAGACCATAGCCGCCAAGTGCGGCTATGGCCTCTCCACGGTCAAGCGAGCACTGGACGAGCTGGTGGAGGCTGGCTATATCATTAAGCAGGCCCGGTTTGACGAGCGCAAGAACGGCGGCCAGACCAGTAATCTTTATACCCTTTGTGCCAAGGCTCCGCAGCCGCCCACACCGGAGCAACCCACAGAGCCGAAAGCGCCTGCACAAGAGGAAACAGACGGAACCGAAGATGTCTGTTTTTCCGCACCTGACGCCACGCCTGGGGAGCAGTCCGCCCTCTTTCTGTTCCCGGCCTATTCTTTTTCAAATGGGCTTGATAAAATAAAGACCGGACGGCATGTTTACCGCCCGGATTCTATGTGGACTGGGGGGCAGTCCATTTTTGTACCCCCTTGAACCGTACAGGGGAACAGGTACGTACCGATGAAAAAAGTAATGGATGCTGTTAAAGCAGCAACATAGCAGTAGATTATGGGGGAGTGGGATGTTCTTCCGGTGCAAATGTTGTTTTGCCCTATTATAATACTGTATGTCCCAAAGGTAGGAAATCGGCCGCAAAAAGAATGTATTTTCACTCTTTTGAAATTTTTTAAAAAGCAGGTGGCGGGGAATGGATTTTTTAATGGCGCGGCTCCCGTTTCCGGTGGTCGATCTCCCATTTTACACATGACAACTCCCTCCTAAAGCCGCCAACGAAACCAGCGTTAAGGAGACTGCCAGCAACCACTTAGTTAAACCGCAGTGTGGTTTGTTTGATCCATCCGGCTGATTGTGTCCTTGACGGCTTGATTGCGCAGTTTGCTGATGATCATGGGCACGGCCCCAAGCAGCAGGAACACATAAACCAAGGCCAGATTGCCCCAATAAACACTTGCTTCGATGGCTTCATAGTCCAGCAAGAGCGATATGGACTGGTACGCCTCGAAAAAGGGGACATCGAACTCCTGCATAATAAGAATGGCCCAATCCATTTGGTTCGCAACATACGTCATTGCCAGCATAATCACAGAACAGATCACGACGCCTTTTTTGGTTAATTTCCCGCCCAATTTCTCATAGCCCAGCAGGGTACATACCGCCATGACCAGCCCCGTTACAGAAGCAACATATCCAAGGCGGCTGACAAGGACGATAGCAGCCGCACCCACCAGAGAACCCAACAATGCGCCTACAATTCCGGCTGCAACACTTTCTCTGCGGGCCTGATACTGGCCGTGGGAAACCTCTATTTGCCCCCGCAGCGTCCCAAAGCATTCGTCACATAGGGACAGATAGGCACCCGCCACATTCGCGCCCACGGTGGGAACATCCTTCCCACAATGCTGACAGCCCCGTGTAAAGCCTTTCTGCCGCAAACCGTTTGCCGTTGTGCTTAAAATCAATGCGGCATTCCCAGCATTGGACGCTCGGAACACGACCGAAACGCTTGTGGCGGTCGCCTCCACACGGGTAATTCCCTTCACTGACTTGCGTAATTCTCTTGTATCCTGCTTATCAATCGTTCCGCTATGCAGAGTGCCTCCAAACACAGCCTGAAACATGTTGGGATAGTTTTCATTGGGAACATAGACCACAACCGGATAGCCTTGCAGCTCTCCCCACAAAGCCCCGTGTTCCTCGCTGAACCGCAGCCTTGTCTCCATAGCCAGAGCTACAAATAATTCCTTGCTTTTGTTCTTCATCTTCTTATCTCTCTTTCTCAAAGTATACGGCACAAAAAATGAAACTAAAATGTTGATTACCCTAGCTTTTCCGCGCTACCACGACAAACCGTCCGTTTTCGGTGTGATAGCTGCACGTCACTAGGGTCAACAGCGTGTCCCCGTATGCTGCGGTTTCTCCGGTGTCGTAAAGCGAAGCTGCCTCCACATTATCCATGTATTCCTGAAACAGCTCCGGGCCACTCAGATCCGGGTAGGAATAGAAACGAAATACGTCCGTTTCGTCTTGGTAGTACACTCTGGAATAGAACGCTCCGATCACAGTATAGGTTCCGTCCTCTTGCAGGGTGTCAAAGGCAATGGTGGGATGCTCCTTCCAAAACTCCGGCTTTGCATAGTCCAGCAGAGCATGGAACATCGTGCCGTTTTTCATGTTGTGGCCGTAGACCAGATAATGGTTCCCGCTCTCAACGTAGCTTCCGTCCAAGAACGGAACGCCGCTGATGGAATCGCTCTTGTCAAAGGCCCGGCGCAGATAGTATTCCGGCTCCTGGGGCGTATACATTACCGGATAGTCCACCTTCGTTCCCTCGATCTTTATCCAACCAAAGAAATCACTGTTTTCATCCTTTAGCGCCCCATAGGGGGAGAGAACAGCGCTTGTCTCATAAGGCGTGGGGGCAACTTGGACGGTTGGAGGTTTGTAGTTCTTGGTTTCGTCCTCCACACGGTCGGCCAGCGTTTCAAAAGCCACCTGGGATTCCGCCAGGTCGAGCAGAGAAGAACCCAGCATGAACAGGGACACAACCAGAAGCACACTGCTGGAAAGCATTCCAAGTATCACATACCACGGCCGTTTTCCGGGCTTAGTCCTTCGTTCCATTGACTTTCTCTTTCAAATGTTTCCCCGCCTTAAACACAGGAGACTTTTTGGCCGCTACCGCAATCGGCTGCTTTGTCATAGGATTAAACCCTGTATGGGCAGGTGTTTCCCGCACGGTAAAAGTGCCGGTACCTGTAAGCTGTACGGTTTCCCCAGCGGCCAGGGCGTCTCCCAGCTCCACGCAAAAGGCATCCAGAAATGCTTTGGCTTCCTTTGGGGTGTTTCCGGTTCTCTGTGCGATCAGTACGGCAAATTCGTTTTTGTTTAGCATAGCTTTCTTTCTCCTTTAAGTAATTTAAATCTGATAAAACGGGAATGGGGCTCATGCCGAAGCATGAACCCCATCCACAAACACATTGGTTTTGTTCCCTGCCTCAGCTCTGATGCTCTTTGCCTTGGGATCTGACTTTGCGCGTCTTAGTCCCTGCAAGAAGCACAATCAGGCTCAGGAGGGAGGCTGCCGCCAGGATACCCCAGAGGGCGAGATTGCTGCTGTCCTCGGTCTTTGGAACCTTGTCCAGAGGACGAGCCGGTGTAATGACAGGCGGCGTCTGCGCCGGTGCAGGAGCGGCCTGCTTTGTGGTGTTGGCAAAAGCCGGTACGCTGTTGTAGGCCTGTCCATTCTTTTCGTAGGACACGCTGGCCGCATAATCATAGGGGCAGGTCACGGTGACGGTTACTTTGTAGGAAACTGTATCATAGTTGATATTCTTGTCATTGCCCGTCTGCTCCGTGAGGTAGTAGACATAGGTGCCGGTTTTGTTGAACGTCAGAGTATCAAAGGTGATATTTCCACCCTGATTGTTCTTCACCTGCAACCGCTGGCCGTTGGCATCATCCAGGAAGAAGGTAAAGCCGCTGCCCGTAGGAATCAAGCCATCCATGGTCTTTGTGGCCGTCAGCGTCACACGGGCGGCCTGCGGGGTATGGCTGCTGCTTCCGCCGCCATCGCCGCCGGAACTTCCACCAGAACCACTGGAGCCGCCGGAGCTGCCCTTATAGTTTTCAAAGGCTGCTGTGGCAGTGCTGCCCGTCTGGATGGTGCCTGCTTCGTTGGTCTTGGTAACGGTATAGCCGCTGTTGTCGCTTTCCTCTACTGTATAAGACACTCCTATGGGAAGCCCGTTGGCCGTCTTGCTTTGGCCGTGCTTCAAGGTAAAGGTAGCAACGCCGCCCGTAAAGGTCATATCCCCATACTCGCCGTTCAGGTCTTGTTTATCCAGTGTCACCGTAAAGGTGAACTCTTTGTTGTGATCGCCGCCAGAACCGCTTACCGTCTTTGTTACTGTTAAATCACCGGTCTTTTCCGTAGGCGGATTTACGGGCGGGTTAGGTTCATCCGGTGTTTTCTCCAACCTCGTGTAGAATTGATTTACCACATATCCGGCTGTCACCGTGACTTTGGCCCCGGTATCTAAGTAATCCCCAAACATATCGCTGTCCACTTTGCCGGGGGCGAAACGATAGCCTGCCGGATAGGTGAACGCCAGAGTATATTCCCCAGCCGGAACCTGTTCAAAATCGAAGGTAAAGCCGTTGTCTGCGATACGGACCGGCTTGACCTCCTGCCCATCCTCTGCTCGAAGGACAGGGTTCATTTGCTCCAGCATTTCCTTATCCGCGAAACCTTTAGTACCATTAACCAAGGTATGAACGTTGAAGTTAACTAGTTTAGCGACACCAAGTGGGGTAGAAATCTTGGTAAAGCTGACAAAAATATTTCCGAGCGTTCCATCAACTTTGATGCCACCGTCCACAATGTGATCTTTGGCAATCATTTCATAGGTATAACCTTCTGGTACGTTTTTCACTTCATAGGGATATACCCCTTCTGTAAAGCTTGAATTTGGATAATCTGTAAATGTTATCATTAATGGAAAACCAGGTGTTCCCACTGTATCAGAGCTGAAAGCCCGTGTTACACCGCCTAATGTTACCTCAACATTTTTGAACGCTTCGGGAAGGTTTGCGTTTGAACCGGCAGAGCCATCTTGTGGTACGTCAATACGCTTTCCATCAATAGAGATACCCATCGTTGGATGATAAAGTATGTCAGCAGTCTCATCAAATAACCAGCCTCCGACTTCCTGCACATCCCCATTGATCGTGGTGCCCATTCCACCTTTCCAACCGGTAAATATCCATTTGCCGCCATTAACAGGAACCGTGGTCAAGTTCAAAGCAGGGTATGTTACCACATCTCCCTTTTTCAAATTGGTCATTGGACTGGGAAGCAGTCCTAGTACTTCTTGGGGAAGGGACTTTGGTTGACCACTTGCATCATTTGTCAGGCTGATAAATTTAAAAGTCACTTGATACTTCGCAGAAGTATCCACTGGGTCACCATGTATATAGTTAATATCATAGTTTGTCAAAAGAGAATCCATAGGAAAAATATTTTTACCTGTCACAGATGTTTTCAAAAATTTAAGATTCGTAAATTCATCTGCGTTTTCAGGTGGAGTGTAAAGTCCATATGAAGCAGAGTTGTTTTCAAAGCTCACATCACCCGCAAGTTTAACAGTCTGATATTTGGATATATCCGCCGGATTTCCATAATCAGAATTCCCAGTATAAATCGCACCACCTTGTATTGCAAAATTGTTGGCAAATATACTGTTACTTACATTTATTCCAGCCTTCTTATGTAGATATATTCCTCCACCATATTTAGCTTGATTTCCCGTAAATGTGACATTTTCAATCTTCGTTTCTGTTGTACTTTCTTGAATAAAAATACCACCGCCATGCGCTCCATTATTTCCCTCAATTGTTCCTCCTGTTATAGAAAGTCTGCCAGTATCAGATACAGCGATACCACCTCCACTGGCAGTTGTCTTATTGTTAGAAATTATGCCACCAGTCATGTTCATTGTACCATGTAACATAATCGCACCACCATTACTGTGACGGACACTTCCACCAACTGTAACTTCAGTGCCTATCGCCTCACAGCCTTCAATAATACCACCTTCCAGGTTAATCTGTGTGCCTTCATCTACATAGATTGCTCCGCCATCATAGCCTTCTGAACTTTTGCAATTTTCGATTATGGCACCCTTCTTAATAGTCGTTACTACGCCTTTTCCGTTACCTAGTGTAACGATTGCTCCGCCTGACCATGGAGTATACGGATCAGATCCTCGCCCAAGGCAGTTTCTTATAACTGCGCCCTCATCCAAGATGATTGTGGTAGCCCTTGTATGTGTTCCAACACCTCCCTCCGAATAAATACCTCCCATGGCATTGTTTCCATCAAGGATGATATTTTTCAGCGTCAGGGACGAATCACCGCCAACACTGAAATGCTTTGATGACCACGCCTTACCTGGGTTTGCACGCGTAATCACAAATTGATTTCCTGGAGATGAGGTGACAGTGACCGTCGCATTCATAGGAATGCCTGGTGCCTTGTCATCTTCTGTATAATCACGGGTTACCATAACGGTATATGCATTCCACTGATCTTTATTATCACTGCTAATCGCTCCCAGCGTATCCTGGAGCGTGTCATATCGGCCAATTTCGGAGCCATCCGTGTCTTTGGTAACGATAAATGTTTTTTCCGGTGTTTCTTCTGGCGGAACTTCCGATGTTATATTTTCTATTTTAAATGATTTTGAATACATCGCAAATGATACGGTTGTATCATCTGTCTTGGTATAGTAAGAATCTGTAACATTATCATCCGTTACAACAGATACATCCATATCATTCACTTTAACAGCAGGGACATTATCAGGAAATATTTTTCCATCTGCTACCTTAAGGTTCTGGATGTCAAATCTTAAGCGATACTCTTTTCCAGCCTCAAATTGCACTGTTTCCGATGTGGTTTTTGCGTAATCCCAAGATCCGTCAGCCTGTTTTACCCTCCAGCTTGCAAACACTTCACCACCATCTGTAAAGCTGTTCCCATCATTTGGTTGAACCTTAAAACTATCTGGTACTGTATCTCCAAGAACCGGTTCTTTTATCTCGTCCATATCAAACGATAAACTTAAAATTTCCTGTGGAACTTCTTCGGCATGTACAGACGAGGATACACTCGCTGGAGTGTTGGGTGGAGATGCCTCAGAAGGGGTAGCCTCTGTATCCGGCGTTTCTGCCTCCTCTACGGCAGCGGTTTCGTTTGTCTCCTCAGCCTCGGAGGCTTCAGTGCTTACCCCGCTTGGAATGGCTTCTGTTTCCTCCGATTCCTCCGTGGCGTCAGTGTTTGTTTCTTCTGTGTTGCCTTCTGAAAACGCGAGCGTTGGGTCAACGACCACAGATGCATAGGCAGGTATCCCATTGCCAAACAGCGTCACGACCATCATCAGGCACAGAACAAACGATATTGCTCTCTTTTTCATGACCTTTTCCTCTCTTTCTCTTATGATTGGATCACCATGGATGAATAGACTGCCCGTTTCGCTCAGTTTCAATCCTGGCTCGGATGACGGTATAAAATGCTGGAATGTTCCGATAGCTGCTGAATCAATCTTTCTTTTGCATCGGAGGCAGTCGCTTCCGGGGAAAGACCAGCCAGATAAGCCAAGGCGTCATTCCAGGATTTCAGCGAAAATGATTCCGAAGGAATATGCACCAGTTCCATCGTCAGATGGAATTGCTCCCATGGGCTGAGATACCGCAAATCGGAAAGATACCCACATCCGGCTTTTTGGGCCAAGCACTCCAACAATTCTAACGGCCATCTTTCTTCCACTCCATTCACCTCCTGCCGTTTCAACGGGAATCTGAGCCGTCTATCCTTTGTGCTGAATGGCTTTCAATACCCCAGAATAATGATTCTGTGGTATTGCGTTCTGCCCCCATGGGCTGAATGACGCCTATACATTGGTAAAGGAAGTTCTAACAGGCATAAAAACCAGACCTGCGCACATTGATCCGGGTGCAGGTCTATTTTTCGTATTTATTTTTACCTTTGATATGTAATAAATTGTTGAAAATCAAGGCTAAACTATCTATAATAAAGATAATCAGTTCTACTTGTAGCTGAGCAAGGAGGCTATGGAACCACAGAATCATTATTCTGAGGTATTTATGAAATCAGGCGCATCCTCTGTAAGGTTCGTTCATGTTCCCGCGTGCCCATAGCGACGTATATCCGCGTGGTGTCCACGGAGGCGTGTCCTAAAATATCCGCCAGATACGCCAGATTCTTTTTGATGGCATAATAGCATTTTGCAAACAGGTGGCGCAGATTGTGGGGAAAAACCTTTTCAGGGTTCACCCGCGCCACTCGGCACAGCTTTTTCATATCATGGCAGATATTGCTTCGGTCTAAAGGCTTTCCGGTGCGGGTACAGAACAGATACCCCGTTCGGATGCCTTTTTCTTTGGCATAGGTATTTAATTTCCGGCATAGTTCCTTTGTCAAGAGAATGGTTCTGGTTTTGCCTTTCATGCGGATTTCTGCTTTTCCTTTGTGCAATGCCTCAACAGTCAGGAACGAAAGCTCACTAACCCGGATTCCGGTGGTGCAGATGGCAAGTATCACATGATACAGGCGGCTATCCTTTTTTCTCTTGGCAGCGTCTAACAGGCGGTGGTATTCGGCTTCGGTCAAATCCCGGCTGTCGTCCACAAATATCGTGTGCTGGATTTTCAAAAACCGCACCTTGCAGGCCGCCAGCCCCAAGTAGTCCAAATAGGAATGAATGGCGGACAGCTTGGCGTTTACAGTGCGGGCATGGTGCTTCTGTTGCAGTTGTTCCCGGTATTCCAGTACCTTTGCTTTTGTCAGATTTTCTTTTTGTAAAAATGAAAGAAACCAAACCAATTCACGGACATACTTTTGTATGGTTGCGTGAGATTTTTCATGTTCGGCCAAATAGGTGCGGTACTCCCGCAGAATTTCATTATAATCGTGTTCCATCGCGTTTTACCTCTGCTGATTTTATGATATATAAAAGTAGTATGACAGAATCTTTTATACCGTATTCCCTGCAAAGGTAAAACCAAAGAAAAGGTGTGTACCAAGGTGCTGTGGTCGCGGACTACTGAGATAAGAAAGCAAACATATCTATGAGGAAGCGCCGGGCGCAGGGGTGATATGGCCCCTGCGCCCGGCGCTTTTTCCTAGCTTTTCCGTGTCACCACCACAAACTGTCCGTTCTCCATATGATAGATGCACGTAACCAAGGTCAGCAGGGTGTCTCCGTATTCTGCCGTTTCTCCGGTATCAAACAGGGATACCGTTATAACATTATCCACGTATTGCTGAAACAACTTTGGGTCACTCAGATCTGTATAGGCATAAAGGCGAAACATATCCGTTTCGTCCTGATAGTACACTTTGAAATAGAACACCCCGATCACTGTATAGGTTCCACTCTCCTGAACAGTGTCAAAGCCAAGCCTTTGTATAGTTGTGTTCATTGAAAAATTCAATTTGCTAACAAAATGCAAATTGACTTTTCCGATTCAACGGTGTATGATAAAATGCGAATAGGTTGCAAATTGGAGGTGCGGCTGATGGCAAAGTATCAGACCCGGCAGCGCAAGCGGCTTTTGGAATATCTTTCAGAGCATACAGACGAACAGATGACAGCACATCAGATAGCCGAAGCACTTACGGCAGACAACATCAGCATCAGCGCCGTTTATCGCAATCTCTCCGCCTTAGAGGAAGATGGGCTTCTCAAACGTAGCGTTCGAGAAGGAACGCAGGGAGTCTTTTATCAATATATTGCATCTGAGGAATGCAAAGACAGCCTGCACCTGTGCTGTCATATCTGTGGAAAAAGCATCCATTTGGGAGAGACGGAAGCAAATCAGCTTCTTCATAGCACATTGGAAAGCACAGGCTTTCAAATTGACAAATCGGGGACGATTCTGTATGGTGTTTGTGCCGATTGCAGAAAATAGAAGGGTGGTGAACAAAATGGAAGCGAAAAAGAGGATCATAGCAATACTTCTTGCCGCGACGGTCTTGTTTGTTATGCTCTATTCTGCTCTTTTTATAGCAGCAGAAGCCGACCACGATTGCGTGGGCGAGAACTGCCCGATCTGCTATCAGATCAATGTTTGCCAGAACATGCTGAAAAATTTTTCGCTTGCCGTATGCCCCGCAGTCTTTTCTGCTGCGTTCACATATATTCTGTGCAGGAGTATTTCTGCCCGCACGGACTACGCACAAAGCTATACTTTGGTTTCACTCAAGGTCAAACTTTCGAATTGAATAAGAACTTCTTACAAGGGTGTAGTCTATCTGTTTTCGGATAGGCTTTTGTGGAGTTGCCCTTGTGTTTTTGCGCCAGTTTTCAAGTTCTTATCATAATCCGGAGGTAACAAACCCTATGAAAAAAATTACTGCGCTGCTGCTTGCGCTTTTAATGCTGGTCGGCGTCTTTGCCGGCTGCGGAAAGCAGAATGATGCCGATACAACCGATAAACTGAAAATTGTCACCACTATTTTCCCTGAATACGACTGGGTCAAAGAACTCCTCGGTGACAAGGCTGATAACGCCGAAATAACAATGCTGCTGGACAACGGTGTTGACCTGCACAGCTACCAGCCCACCGCCGATGATATTGTCAAAATCTCCGACTGCGACCTCTTTATCTATGTGGGCGGCGAGTCCGACGGTTGGGTCGAGGACACTTTGAAAAACGCCACTAACAAGAATATGACGGTCATCAATTTGTTGGAGGTTTTGGGAGACGGCGTCAAAAACGAAGAAGTAGTCGAGGGCATGCAGGAAACAGAACACGATCATGACCACAGCAAAGAAGTTTCCATCTTCGAAGATGATGAGGTGCAGGACAGAAGCCTGTCTGACTGGGCGGGCGACTGGCAGTCTGCCTATCCCTTTGCGCTGGACGGAACTCTGGATGATGCGTTTGCAGCGATGGCAGAGGAAGGCGAGATGACTGCTGACGAGTACAAGACATACTATCAGAACGGCTACAAAACGGACATTACCAACATTAACATCGAAGGCAACCATATTGAGTTCACCTATGAGGATGGCAAAAAGGTTGGCTCTGGCTATCAGTATGTTGGCTATTATATTCAAAACTGGTCTACCGGCACTAAGGCGGCAATGTACCGCTTCGAGGCGGAGGACAAGGATTCCGGCGTACCAATCTACATCGAGTTCAACGACCACGTGATTGAACCGGCTACCACAGAGCATTTTCATATCAGAATGAGCAACGAGAGTTTTGACGCGATCGTCGATCCGGAAAACTCCTGGCCGACCTTCTTCCCGGCTGGCATGACTGGCGAAGAGATCTGCGAACACTTGGGGGGACATGATCACGAGCATGAAGCAGAAGCTGACGAGCACGTCTGGCTGTCTTTAAAGAACGCCGAGGTTCTTGTAAATGCCATTTCTAAGTCTTTACAGGAAATTGACCCCGACAATAAGGACACCTACGCCGCCAATTCCGATGCGTATGTGAAAAAGCTGTCTGCCCTTGATGCAGATTATCAGGCAGCCGTGGACGGTGCGACCTATAAGACCGTTCTGTTTGGAGACCGTTTCCCGTTCCGCTATCTGGTGGATGACTACGGTCTGAATTACTACGCCGCTTTTGTGGGCTGCTCCGCTGAAACCGAAGCCAGCTTTGAAACTGTTTCGTTCCTTGCAAAGAAAGTGGATGAGCTGAAGTTGCCCTGCGTTCTGACCATTGAGGGCGCACAGCATAAGATTGCTGAGACCATTGTGCAGAACACAGCCGAAAAAAAACAAAAGGTGCTGACATTGGATTCCATGCAGTCTACCACCTCCAAAGATGTGGCAAACGGCACTACCTACCTCTCCGTTATGGAGAAAAACCTCTCCGTGCTGAAAGAAGCATTGGGTTAAGGAGGAAGGTTTATGGCTCAGCTCACTTGTCAAAATCTCTGTGTCGGCTATGATGGAAAATCCGTTCTGCAAGACCTGGGTTTCCAGATCTTTGCAGGCGACTACCTCTGCATCGTCGGAGAAAATGGTTCCGGCAAAAGTACTCTGATGAAAACGATCCTCGGCTTGCAGCCGCCCATCAGCGGCAGAATTTTGACGGGCGACGGGCTGAGAAAAAATGAGATCGGCTATCTGCCGCAGCAAACGCAGGCGCAAAAGGACTTCCCGGCATCCGTGAGAGAAATCGTTCTCTCCGGGTGTCAGGGGCGCTGCGGCAGCCGCCCCTTTTACAAAAAAGAAGAAAAACAGCTCGCGGAAGTCTCGATGGAAAAGATGCAGATCTCGCAGCTTGCAAAGCGGTGCTATCGGGAGCTGTCCGGTGGACAGCAGCAACGGGTATTGCTTGCCCGTGCGCTGTGCGCCACACAAAAAATGCTTCTTCTCGACGAGCCTGTTTCCGGGCTTGACCCCAAAGTGACGGCTGAAATGTATGCACTTATCGAAAAGCTCAACCATGATGACGGCATCACGGTTATTATGATCTCTCACGATATTGCAGCCGCAATAGAATATGCAAGTCATATTCTGCATATTGGCGACACCGTTTTCTTCGGAACAAAGGCGGAATATCTTAGGAGTCCGCAAGGTCGGTTGTTTGCTGCGGAGAAAGGCGGTGATGACCAATGACCGCTATTTTGGAAAAACTGACCCTCTATTGGGCGTATCCCTTTGTACGCTATGCGCTCGTTGTCGGAGTGCTGATTGCACTCTGTTCCTCTCTGCTGGGTGTAACGCTGGTGCTAAAACGGTTTTCCTTCATTGGCGACGGACTGTCTCATGTGGCGTTTGGGGCTATGGCTATCGCCGCCGTGCTGCAAATCACCAACGAAATGCCTCTTGTGATGGTCATCACAATCATCAGCGCCGTGCTACTTCTGCGTACCGGGCAGAACACGAAAATCAAGGGCGATGCAGTCATTGCCATGATCTCGGTGGGGGCACTTGCCATCGGCTATCTGCTGATGAATATTTTTTCCACCTCGTCTAATCTTTCGGGCGATGTGTGCAGCACTCTGTTCGGCTCGACATCCATCTTAACGCTGTCCCCCGCAGAGGTATGGCTGTGCGTTGGAATGTCGGTACTTGTCGTGGCGGTGTTTATCCTGTTTTACAATAAAATCTTCGCTGTGACCTTCGATGAGAACTTTGCAAGGGCGACCGGCACGAAAGCAGGACTTTACAATCTTCTGATTGCCATCGTTGTTGCCGTTATTATTGTACTTGCGATGAACCTTGTCGGCTCTCTGCTGATTTCCGCCTTGGTGATCTTCCCGGCGCTGTCCGCTATGCGGCTGTTTAAGAGTTTTCGCAGCGTGACAATCTGCGCGGCAGCCCTTTCGGTTTTCTGCGCGCTGATCGGCATTTTGGTATCAATCCTTGCCGGTACGCCGGTAGGCTCAACAATCGTTGCCGTACAAATTGTACTATTTGCCCTTTGCTCCCTTGTGGCGTGGAGTAGAAGGAAATGGCCGATGAAACGCCCAGCAATTCTGTGTCTGGCCGGAATTTTGCTTCTGGCTTTCTCCGCCTGCGGCAACAATGGCGGTTCCGTGCAGTCTGGGAGCCTGACACCGCCCGCTGTTTCTCAGCCAGCGGAAGCGACTCCGGAGCGTACGCAATCCGCCGAATCTGAAGTGTCCGCCGAAGAACCACTGCCGGAAGAACGCGGGGATGGGCAGGGAGACAGTCCGGTACTCCCGGATAGCAGTCCCGCGCCGGAAGAGGAAGAAACAAAAAAACCGGCTGCGGATTTACAGCCGGAGTCTCAGGAAGCTCCCACGGTGTCCGTGGATGTGGATTTAACTACCCTCAGCAGCACCATGGTCTATGCAGAAGTGTTTAACATGATGATGTCCCCAGATGACTATATCGGAAAAACCATCCGCATGACCGGAATTTTCACGGTATATCAGGACCCTGAAACGAAACAGGTCTACTGTGGTGTGATCGTAGAGGACGCCACCGCTTGTTGTGCTCAGGGATTTGATCTTGTCATGCCGGAAGAACGTTCTTATCCTCAGAATTATCCAGCGCCGGAATCGGAGATAACTGTGGTTGGAACGCTTCAGGCGGATCGCACGCTGGAGGAATATGGGATGATCTTCCTCCGGTTGGAAGATGTGACTTTTGAGTCGTCTGCAATTTCATAAGCTTGACTATCCCCAAAATCTGGGCTGTAAGGTTGCTTTGTTAAGGCTTCCTCAAGCGAAGCAGGACAATTACAACAACAGGTTCCGCATCCCACAACCGAGCCTAGTACGCCCAAAATAGCTAGGACGATTACCAGAAAGTTTAATCCCATAGAGAAGATAAGATTCAATATTGATTGTTTTCATCATCTTCTTGGACAGCGCCATTAATGGGGACGTTCTTTGATCTCGTCATCCACTAAAGCAATATCCGCAGCATCCACAGCAATATTGCTACCCACGCTTCCCATGGCAATTCCTACATTGGCTTTTTCGAGCGAGGGAGCATCGTCGATGCTATCTCCAATCAAGCGTACAGCGTGTCCATGCGCTTGAAAAGCTCCGATCTGATTCAGTTTGTCCTCCGGCAGACAGTTGGCGTGAATTTCTTGAATTCCCGACTGTCTGCCGATTACATTTGTTGCGCTTTGATGATCGCCAGTAAGATGGTGAAAACATCCTTGACAAATCTCTATCCAGAAAGGAATCCAATGACGAATATCCTATGGGCAATCAGCGTTGAAATCGTTTCTATTGTGCTAATGGGATATTATCTATCTGCGGTCAAGATTTAATCAGCATGGAAACATTTCAATTCCGCGTATCACTGGACGGTGCAGAAGAAGATGTAGAAACCAGCACGATCTTGATTGGTCTGACGAACTCAATTGGCGGGTTTGAAAGCATCTTCCCGGAAGCAAACGTGAATTTTCCTCTTTGTGTTCTGATTTGCCGATACATATTTTATTATCTAGCAATTCATCTAAACTTACATTCAAAACCTGAGAAATTTGTTTTAAGTTACTTATTTCAGGAATGCCATTATTAGATTCCCATTTTGCGATTGCTGAACGAGAAACATTTAGCTTTTCTGCCAATGCTTCTTGAGTCATTCCCTTTTTAGTTCTTAATAATTTGAGTTTATCTCCTAAAGTCATATCTGCTCCTCTTTCGATTTATTTCCCATAATCGTAGCAGGCAAAAACCATCCAATCAATATATGCTCTGCGACATGACTGTTACTTAGCGTAACACTACAACAAATTCAAAGTTTCCGCAGAGCTTTCTATTCACATCATTTGCCTGATTAGGAACGTTTGGTCAGTTTATTAGCCAAACTTGTTTCCCGCTTTACTTTCTCTGCCGATGGTTATCAACCGATAAATGGTGAGAAGAATATACCATACAGCAACCACCAGACGCCAAGTCAGGATGACCCCGCCGATCAGGCCTCCTACTATAAAGTTCACTGCAATAATACCAACCGTGCCACCTAAGTCATATCCCTGGGGAACCAGCCAGAAAAACATCCGCCGAATCCCAAAGGGAATCCCGCAGCAGAGCCAGACATAAAAATATTCCGTTTCTCCGTTCTTTGTAAAGACCGCCTTGAAGATCAAAAACAGAAACAGTGCGATTACCAGGGTCAAAACCGTGTGTTTCAAAAAATCCTTCCAAATCTCTCCGCGTGTCATCCTGTCCCTCCATCATGTGTTTATATAACAATCGCTATGAATCCGCATTTTGAATCGGCACTTCTGTCCACCGTGCTTTCTCCGCCAGGAGGCAAAGCCAATGTTGCTTCCGATTTACATGTGCGGTTATCTTGGAAAAGCCTGCATCCTGTAAGTATTGTGTCAACTGCTCCTGTGTCAAGATACGCATTCCGTCTATAATGTCAGTCCATTTTTCATCTGCCTGTTTCGTCCCGTCCGATTCATTCACAATCATAAACGTTCCCCCCGGTTTGAGTACCCGCCAGACTTCTTGAAAGCTCTTTACCGGCCCCGGCCAGAAATAGACCGTTTCAAAGGCTGTGATCACATCAAATATCCCTGCTTCAAAAGGCAGACGAGACACATCCCCCTGCACGATGTCGCATCTTCCGGCCTGTACTTCATGCCGGTTGAACTGCTTTGTTTTATCGCAAGCGACCTTGGAATAATCCAGGGCTGTAACCGTTGCAGCCGGAAACCGTTTTAAAAGCGCTGCGGTATTGCGTCCTCCGCCACATCCGAAATCCGCCAGCATAGAATGGGCTGTCGTAGGCACATTAGGAAAATGAGAAAGACCCCAATCCGAAACAGCAGCATGGCCCTGATTCATACCGTTGACCATCATTTTCCCCATCCAGCCGTTCGGCTTTCTGGTATTGTTAAAGAACTGTTTGAAAAGCCTCATGAAATAACCTCCTTGCTTTTACCAAGTTTGCAGTAACTAACTGGTTTTATTATATAGGGGTTCCATCGAAAAATCTACTGGTTTTTCTGGTTTCAACGTCTGTAAATACCACATTGGTAGGAAGATTAAAAAGATATTCAAAAAAGAATTGACAAATTCATAAATATGCCGTACCATATAACAGTAATATATAACAGCGTTATAGTGGGGATAAACGGATGAACGAAGTGGAACCAACAACTTTAAACCGAATTTTTTCAGCCGCCTTGCAGGAATTTCTTGAAAAGGGCTTCCAGTCCGCTTCGCTGCGGAATATTGTCAAGATGGCAGGTGTGACAACAGGCGCATTTTATGGCTACTATAAAAGCAAGGAAGAATTATTTGAAGCACTGGTGGGAGAACATTACGATTTTCTGTTGGATTGCTTTTGCAGGGTACAAAAAGAATTTGCAGAAATCCCCCCGGAGCAACAGCCAAGCCATCTTACCTCCACTTCCGGCGAGTGTATGTATGAAATGCTTTTGTATGCTTACGAGCATTTGAATGAATTTAAGCTCATTCTCTGTTGTTCAGAGGGAACACGTTTTTCAAGGCTGATTGATGAAATGGTGGAGATCGAAACAAAAGGCACACATGATTATTTAGAGGTGCTTAAAAGACTGGGCAGGCCGTCGCCGCCCATTGATGCACGCTTAGAGCATATCTTGATTACAGGAATGTTTAACACTTTTTTTGAGTTGATCATACACGAAATGCCTCTTGAAGAAGCGAAACATTATCTGCAAGCAATGAGAACCTTTTATACTGCTGGATGGATGAAGCTTATGGGACAATAAGCAAAGTCAATCCTGCCTGGCATTCATCATAATGGGAAGCGCGCGCTTTCCATTCTATTTTGCGTTAGAGTTAGCCATTGCTAATCTGGGTGCAAGGAACGAACACAAGGATATTCGAGGGAGGAGCATTCCACTTATATCATAAAAATTTATTAAGGAGGTTTTCTGATGAAAAAGCAGTCTAACTTATCCCAGTTGATGGGGTATGCCGGGAGGCATAAAATATTGACCTATCTTTCCTGGGTGCTGTCTGCCATGAGTGCGCTGTTGGCGCTGGTTCCATTTTGGTATATATGGCGTATCATTCATGATGTGCTGGAAGTTGCCCCGGACTTCTCACAGGCGGAGAATATCACAAGATACGGCTGGTCTGCCGTATTCTCTGCGATTCTCTCGATTGCTGTCTACATAGCCGCTTTGATGTGTTCACACATGAGCGCGTTCCGGATTGCAGCTAATATCCGAAAAGAACTTATGCAGCATATCACAGCCCTGCCGCTTGGGATAACAGAAAAATATGGCAGCGGGAATCTGCGGCGGATTGTGAACAATTCCAGTGCGGCTACGGAAAACTATCTGGCGCACAGGCTTCCCGACAAAGCAGGGGCGATTGCCACCCCCATTGGATTGCTCTTTTTACTGCTTGCATTCGATTGGCGTTTAGGAATTTTAAGCCTTGTTCCCGTTGTACTTGGTTTTTTAATTATGATGAAGATGACCGGAAAAGATATGGTTCAAAGCATGGAACAGTACCAAAATGCGCTTTCCGATATGTCGAATGAAGCCGTTGAGTATGTTAGGGGCATTCCGGTTGTAAAGACGTTCGGGCAGACAATCTTTTCTTTCAAACGCTTCAAAGGCGCGATTGATAAGTATGAAAAATTTGTGATCGCCTACACAAAGGGGCACCGCCCGTTCATGATGTTTTATACAACTGCCATCAACGGCGTATTCGCGTTTCTGATTGCCGGTGGTATCCTCTTTACAAGAGGCGGCGTAACAAATGAACTGCTGCTCAATCTTATCTTCTACATTGTGATTACGCCCGTTATCGGTACGACACTCACAAAAATCATGTTTATGAGCGAGGACGCCATGATCGTAAGCGATGCGCTCAACAGAATTAACGAAGTGCTGGACGAAAAGCCGTTATCCGAAGGTCACATGAAGCATGCGCCAAAGGATAACGGAGTTACATTGGAACACGTTAGTTATAGCTATGACGGAACGAAAAACGCACTCAATGATGTTTCTTTGCGGGTTGAACCGGGGCAGACCATCGCCCTGGTAGGCGCATCCGGCGGCGGTAAAACGACCCTTGCAAATATCGTTACAAGGTTTTTTGATCCGCAAACTGGACGTATACTAATAGGAAATATCGACATACGCGATATTCCGAAAGAAACGCTGATGAATACGGTATCGTTTGTATTTCAAAACAGCCGCCTTATCAAAGCCTCCATTTTGGAAAACGTCCGTATGGCAAAGCCTGATGCCACACGGGAGGAAATCATCCAAGCCCTGCAAGCCGCACAGTGCATAGATATTATTGAAAAATTGCCGGATGGCATCGATACGGTTGTCGGCACAAACGGCGTGTACCTTTCTGGCGGCGAACAGCAGCGAATCGCGATTGCCCGTGCCATCTTGAAAAACGCACCCATCTTAATCCTTGATGAAGCCACTGCATTTGCCGACCCCGACAACGAGGTGCGTATACAGCAGGCTTTATCGGCTCTCTCAAAGGGAAAAACTGTGATTATGATTGCACACAGGCTATCGTCCATTACAGAGGCGGATTGCATTTATGTGCTGCAAGATGGGGGGATTGCCGAGAGAGGCACGCATAGTGGATTGATACAGAAGAACGGTATCTTTACACGCATGTGGAAAAATTATTCCGAAGCGGCAGAATGGAAGATTGCAAAGGAGGTAAGAGCATGATTCAGAAATTACAAAGACGTTTTGCGTTATCAAGGCAGGGGGCTGTCGATTTGATCAAGGGTTGTATCGCTTGTGTTTTTCAGGATGTATCCTTTATGCTCCCTGTCGGACTTCTCTACAGCTTGGTTATTGACCTCATGAACGGTGGCGTAACTGGAAGCCGCATTGCTTTCTACGCGGTTGGCGCTTTGGTTTGCCTCGTACTCATATTCACTGTAACGTATTTTCAATACAATGCCACCTATTTAGCAACTTATGTAGAAAGCGGTGTAAGGCGTATTTCCTTAGCGGAACAGCTCCGCAAAATCCCACTGTCCTTTTTTGGGAAAAAAGACCTTGCTGATTTGACAAATTCTATAATGGGAGATTGTGCCACACTGGAAATAGCATTCTCCCATTATGTTCCTGCTTTGGCAGGCTCTCTTATTTCCACAACACTCATTGCAATCTGCCTTTTTGCCTATGACTGGCGCATGGCTCTTGCGGCTGTTTGGGTTTTACCGATTGCATTTACAATTACATTTTGTTCAGCCCGCATACAGGACTACTTTAACCGTAAATCGGTAGAGGCAAATGTCGCGCTTGAAAGCGGTGTGCAGGAGTGTATCGAAAGTTTACAGGACTTAAAGGCCAATAATGCGGAAGAAAGCTACCTAAAAGGACTGAACAAAAAAATAGACTATGTGGAAAAACGGCATATTATCACAGAACTTGGGGTAGCCCTGTTTGTTGTTTCCTCCACTCTGATATTAAAATTTGGGATTGCCACGGTTGCGCTTGTCGGTTCTTCGCTGCTCATTCGTGGGGAGATTGATGTTCCGCTGTTCTTTCTGTTTTTACTTGTGGCTTCCAGATTGTACGCTCCGCTTGAGGGTGCATTGCAGAATCTTGCTGCGGTGATATCCACAAAACCGAACATAAACCGCATGAATGGAATCCTTGACCAGCCTGTTCAGACAGGCAGCAACAGAGTAACCAATAAAGGCTATGATATTGTATTCGACCATGTAGGTTTTTCTTATAATACCGGGGAAACCGTTTTGAAAGATGTGTCCTTTACGGCAAAACAAGGAGAAGTTACCGCCTTAGTCGGGCCCTCCGGCGGCGGCAAAACCACGGTATCACGCCTTGCCGCCCGGTTTTGGGATATAAACAAGGGGAAAATCACGGTCGGCGGCATGGACATATCGAAAATAGAGCCGGAAACCTTGCTGTCGTTGTACTCTATCGTATTTCAAGATGTGACGCTGTTTAACAACACAATTATGGAGAATATCAGAATCGGCAGAAAAGATGCAACGGATGAAGAAGTGATCGCGGCGGCAAAACTGGCAAATTGTGATGAATTTGCTGTAAAACTCCCGGACGGTTATAGTAGTATGATCGGTGAAAATGGCTGCGAACTGTCCGGCGGTGAACGGCAGCGTATTTCAATCGCCCGCGCTTTCCTCAAAAATGCCCCAATCATTTTACTTGATGAAGCAACGGCAAGCCTTGACGTGGAAAACGAAACACTGATACAGGCTGCTTTATCGAGGCTGATCTGGGATAAGACCGTACTTGTGATTGCCCACCGCATGCGTACTGTAAGTGGTGCGGACAAAGTGGTTGTGCTTTCAGACGGTTCGGTTGCTGAACAGGGAACGCCGGAAAACCTGACGAATACAGGGAAGATTTATCCCCATATGGTCAGGCTGCAAACATTGAGTAGGGATTGGGGCATTTAGACAGTCCAATATATACGAAACAATAGCATGCTTCCTTTTAGCCAATACGTAGAAAAAGTAAATGCCATTTGGGGGAGAAAAGGTAGGAACATACATCCCCCCTCTGACCAAAGGAAAAAGCCCTGATATTTCAAGGCCTCAGATTGTTGCCTTTCTTGAACGCCTGATCTAACAGCATTTGAAATTCAATGTCCGCCGTTTCATACGAGCAGCCGTAGGAGGAAACAAACAGCTTATCATCGGTCTTGTCCGGGTTTTCGATATAGTCCAGCGCCTTTTTTAAGTTCGCCTTGATAGGATGTATCCTTGTAATTGCAATATCTGCGCCAGCGCCCCTTTGATGTCCTCCACATCCTGCGCGTACACAGCCCCGGTACTGTTGATACGCCTTGCAATCTGGTTGACGTTGGCACCGATTTTTTGAAGCTCCGCAGTCTGCGCCCGGATGCCGCTGGTGTCCACATGGACAATAGAGCCGTCAATCAGCATTTTACGGGCGTAGGCAGAAAAATTCTTTGTGCCGAGCTGGGCCATCTTTGCTTGAATGAGCGCCCTTTCCTCCGGCGTCACGGGGACGCGCAGCACAAACTTCCGTTTTCGGTTTGCCATTTCCTCACCGTCCTTTATTCAGAGGCGTGGGGATTTCCCCAACAAGCAACCGACTCCGGCCCGCAGGGATGGATGGGGCCGATGTTCAGGAGTGTGGCTACACTCCCTATGCGTGCTGTTTTTCTTTTCCTCCACTCCTAATACTCTGAAAAGCCCTCAAACTACCCGCAAACTATCAACTTTGTTGCAAAAAACGCAAAAAAATAAGAGCCCCTTGGCCTCCATAAAATAAGATGCTTTCAATGTCTGTTTGGTCATGAAACTCAGATAGGGTAAAGTCTGTTTTGGCAGAGAATAAGGGATTTTTATGGATAGCATAAAATAATTAGCGTGAACATATTTCCTTTTTAGACGTTGCGTGGTAATATAATAAATATAACAAGTTAGCCATAGCTAACTAAATCTAATTACATAGTACGAAAGGAAAATCACATGAAAACAAATAACAAATGGACGGTCAAGGATGTGATTACGACCGTATTATTGACGGTGGTGCTCATCGGTATTCATTTTATAGTTATTACTGTCTCTATGGTAAATCAATTCTTCAACTGCGTTTTATCTCCTGGGGTATCCATGTTTTTCTCTGCCCCGGTATACATGCTGATGGTCAGCAGGGTAAATAAAAGATTCGTTTCTTTAGCGTATCTGACGATTCTGGGGCTTGTCTTTTTACTGACAGGCAACTGGTATCTTTTGCCGTATTTTGTTTTGGTAGGTTTACTATGCGAAGTGGTACTATGGAAGTGGGACTCCTGTCGCAACGCAAAGAGGTTAACCTTCACATGGTCAATGGTGAGCTTGTTTTATAATGGAGGCAATCTTCTTCCCCTTTTGTTTTTCTGGGACACTTTTTATGAGTTTGCCGTCACAAGCGGCCTGGATCAAAGCTATATTGACAGTTACATACAATATTACACCTCCCCCGGCTGGCTGATCTTTATTGCAGCTTTTTCGGTTATCTGCGGCTTTTTAGGCAGTATACTTGGAACCCGACTGATTGGGAAACACTTCAAGAAAGCGGGTGTTCTGTGAGAAGTGAGCGTTCCTTTGCCGTCCCGGTCAAGTTTTTTGCATTGCTCTGCGCTATGCTGGGTGTTTTTCTGGTGAAAAATATTTTGTTTACCACCGTTTTGGCGATATTCTGTTTTGTGTATGTGGGATTCCAGCGGAACTACCGATTGATGGCATCCTGTGGAGCCTTTTATCTGCTGTTGTCATTGCTTTTGTGCGCGATTCGGTTCTATGGATATCATACGGTCATTATTTCTGAATTCCTAGTGTTGTTTTTCTGGAGCAGCATGGTAACGCTCATGCTGTTTTGGGATTTATTTATGACGCCTCCTGGAGAACTGTCATCGTTCCTGTCAAGCACCCACATGCCTACTGGCGTAATATTGGGACTGATGGTCATATTTCGCTTTTTCCCCACCATGAAGACAGAGCTTAAAGCAGTGGGCCTTTCGATGAAAAACCGGGGCTTGACATCGATAAAACAGTTTGCGGGGCATCCGCTTGCAAGCTTTGAATATGTGCTGGTTCCGCTTCTGCTCCGTATTTTACAGATTGCCGACCAGTTGGCCGTTTCTGCTGTGGCACGAGGCGCTGAGTGCCCTGGCGTGCGAAAGAGTTACTACGGAATAACGATGCATATGCGTGACTGGTGTTTTCTTGTGCTTTGGGGCATCGTTACAGCAGTGGTTCTTGGCGTTGGAGGTGTGAAATTTTGATTGAATTGAAGAATGTATCGTTTCAATACGAGGGGAGCAAAGATGGGATTTGGAACGTGAATCTATCTATCGCGCAGGGAGAATGTGTGGTACTCACAGGGGTGTCAGGCTGTGGAAAAACGACCCTGACCAGATTGATGAATGGTCTGGCTCCATCCTATTTCTCAGGTTCCATTTCCGGAAGTGTTTGTATAGATGATAGAGACATTACAGGGATAGCAGCCTGGGAAATCGGAACGATCGTAGGAAGTGTATTCCAGAATCCTAAAAGCCAGTTTTTTTCATCAGAACTTGCTGGTGAGGTGGCCTTTGGATGCGAAAACTACGGCTTTCCCCGGGAGGAGATTCAAAAGAGGGCGGATGAATCCATTGAATCTTTTTCTCTTCCCTCAGTAAGAAAAAGATCTCTGGATGTGCTTTCCAGTGGGGAGAAACAGCGCGTAGCCATCGCTTCCGTCTATGCCACGCGCCCCAAAGTATTTGTTTGTGACGAACCAACTGCGAATTTGGATTTAGAGGGAATCGATCAACTATTAGAAACGCTTTTCAAATTGAAAGCCCAGGGCTACACGTTAGTGATCGCAGAGCACCGTCTCTCATGGCTTTCCGAGCTTGCTGATCGGATTATATATATGGAAAAGGGGCGGATTGTAGGCGAATATACCCCAAAAGAGTTTACAAATATGCCAGAAATGGAACGGCGAAACAAGGGGCTTCGGACGATGCACCGTGCGCAAACACGCAAAATGCCGTCACTTCCAAAATTTTCTAATCATTCGTCGCTGATTATGCATGACTTATGTAAAAGAGTCGGGAAGAAAGAGGTTTTTACAAACCTTTCAGGAGCTTTCCCACAAGCTTCCATCACTGCTATCACCGGGCGAAATGGTGCTGGAAAAAGCACTCTGGCTTTGGTGCTTGCAGGACTCTCTAAGAAGAGCCGCGGTGATATCATCGTTTACGGGAGTAAAACTCATCCGTCAAGCAGGCGGAAAAAAGTATACTACTGCGGCAATGACACGACAACACAGTTCTTTACCGCAAGTGTTTCAGATGAGATGCTATTGAATCAACCGTTGTCAGAGGAACGAATGGAAAGGGCAAGGCAACTGTTAAAGAACATGGATTTGTACGAGTATCGGGACGTACATCCGGCAGCCCTATCGGGAGGACAGAAACAGAGACTTGCCGTTGCCTGCGCTTTATTTTCAGAGCGCGAGATACTTCTGTTGGATGAACCTACAAGTGGGTTGGATGGCGCAAACATGAGGAGAATATCCGCTGCATTGAAAGACGCTACCAGCATCGGTAAAACTGTGATTGTTATCACACATGACCTAGAGTTTATGGAAGAATGTTGTCAATATTGTTTTTCCTTCTGAGCGTTAGGAAGATTGTTTTGCAAGTATGTACCCGAATATACGAATGAAAGTAAATCAGTACCAACACGGGAAGCGTTTTGCTCTGCGTCTCAAACAGATGGAAATGGTTTTACGGCCTCGTCCATGGTGATGGTTCTTTTGCTTTTTGACGAAGCCGGGTGGTCAAACAATAAATTATGTTTAAAAGAGTATTTTTGTATAAAGATATGTAGCGGCTTCAGAGGATTCACGCTTGATGACCCCCGTCTGCGGGGAGATTGTAGAAATCAACGGCACAACAGGCTTTGAGAGATTCAACGGTATGGAAACTGGCGGATACATCATTACCCTAAAAGAATATATAGTTCGACCAACAGGAAAAGAAGATATTGTTTGATAATAAATCCTCTGTGTAGAAATGGAGTGATCTGATGGAACAGAACTTTGTATTTCAAGTCACAGCACCGGATGTTGATGCCTTGCTCCCTGAGATGAGTTCGGCATTAGAACAATGGATGGAACTGTTTTCCCGGCGAAAATATCTCAAGCTGTGGGCGTTAACAGACCGGATAAACAGATGGAACAAGGCTCCTACCGCCAGGGCAAAACGGCGCCGACAGGGGCAGGTTAAGGGGCTGATCAACTGGATCATGGCGTTGCTATTGCTCCCCGTAGCTTTTCTCCCCCCGGAATCAATCCTGTTCGCCATTGTAGGTGCATTATGCCTTGGCATCGGTGTAGTAGAGCTCTGGCGGTATTTGCCCAAAACACTAGGCGTCCTGAGCCTGTTGGCCGGAGTCTTTTTCCTCATGGCAGCGCTGGGCGATCCCGATGAGATGGCAGTCCTGGTATATCTGGCCGCCCAATATTTGATTGTTGCTCTGGCCTCCCTGCTCATCCGCAAACGACAGGGCCCCTATGACCGGGCGGCGCGAAATCTGCTTCGGAAAAGGAATGCGGTAAAGGGACTGGAACTTGCTCGCTTCATCTTTTCAGAAGAAAAGTTCTCTCTGGGCTGGAAGGATGCTTCTAAAACTGAACTGGCGGAGGAGGCTGCGTATCCTTACCGTGATTTCCAGCAGGTCATAGAAACGGAGTCTATTCTTCTGATTATCTGTTGCAAAAAGGCGCTGTTCCTCCAGAAGAAAGATCTGCTGGAGGGGACAATCCCGGAACTGCGGGCATTCCTGCGGGAACATGTCCCCTATGCGGAAGGAGCTGCTGAACGGAGAAAGGAGAGCGTATCTTGAATACCATCCTGACGAAGAAAGAAGCTCTTGTGTTATACAGGATCATACTGTGGTGGGACGAGACTGGTCTGATGACAATACAAGGAGAGGAAGAACAGCGGCTGTTCTGGGACTTGCATTGTGTACTGGAAAAGGAATTGGAGCCGGTTGATGTTGCTACTACCTGATTGATTTTCTTTGGTAGTCATTATCCGAGGAGGCGAGGGTATGGAAAAAATTGAAATTATCATGCGTCGAGCAAGTAAGGATAGCATTTCAGAAACCGTATTGGCATCTTTTGATGTGGCCCACCCCTCTGTTCTCAATCAGGATAAAAATATCTTAAATTTTCCTGGGTTGAGCATCCATCTCAATGAACACAGTGTTTACCGGGATCGACGGTTAGTGTTATTGACTCATAGAGAATTTGCCGTACTTATCTATTTAGCACAGCATCCTAAATGGATATTCAGTGCGAAACAAATCTATTCTGCTGTGTGGCACAAGGAAGATGGCGATCACGGGACGGCAGTTTCCAATATAGTCGGCCAACTGCGTCGGAAGTTAAACCCGGATGACCCCAGAGAGGGCTATATTCGCACGATAGTCGGTGCTGGTTACAAATTTGAAATTCCATAATATAAAAGGTTTCCTCATGATGATTAGTTTTAGGGAACTCTTTTCATATTATTTGTTATTTTATGTCGAATAATTTTGCTTACTATTATGCTTTACTCAAAACCAAATCCAAAAGAACTCTAAGCATATCTGTTAATCTATAAATGTGGCAGATTATCCAAAATCCCTCATAAAACGATAAGTTGAGGTGATATGATGAGATTAGAATATATTATTGAACAAAGCGGTCTTTATCTGATAGTTGGATAAGGGCCGCTTTTCTTTTATTCATCGACATAATCCGGGAAATATCCCTATAATTTTTCCGGTTCCAGCCTACAACAACATAATATATCAGCAAAGGCGGCAGCTTTGGGCTGCCACGCTTAAAAGAAAGGGGATGATATCAGCCGCCTGTGTGCCGTCCGCATAAGCGGACAAGGAGTAGCGTGCTATGGATGAGAAAATCCACAGCATTGAGAAGCTGCTTTTTGTCCTTCTCAAACGACACACGGCTTTTAATGGACAATTTTCAATCGGCGTTCACCGGCGCTTCTGCGGGAGAGAGTTTGCCCCATCTGGGGACAAGCCTCCGCCTGCGGATGCTCCATACGCCATTGGGCTTCTCAATGTACCTGTCTTTCAAGCGGCTGATTTTGTACCAGATTACAAAGTCAGCCGCTTGTTTCATAGGCGGCCTGGTTATAAGAGCAGGGCACCGCCACCTTCGATCTGTTTTCGCAAAAAACAGATCGGAGGTACAGAAAAATGCGGAATTATCGTAAAAGCGACTATGCGATAAACAAATACAGCCCCAATATTGTTTATCGCTTCCATGATGAAATTATTGAAGTTTCCCTGGAGGATTACCTGAAAGAGAACCCGGATAAAACAGAACAGGACTTTGTGGAACTGAAAGCCCTGTCCGATGAGATCTACTATGAGCAGGATCGGGTTGAAAGCGCCCAGACCCGTAAGGATATTTCCATTCACGGTTTAGAGGAAATGGACTGCTGTTCTACACGCCCCCTGGAGGAGGAATTGGACGAATTGGCGGTAGAAATCCAAAATCGCCGCTATGCTCGAACTGCACTGAAACGACTGTTTGCTGCGGGCGTACTTACAGAAATCCAGAAAAGGCGTTTTCGGCTTCATGTGTTCCGTGGCCTGTCCACCCGGCAGATCGGCAGGCTGGAAGGGACAAGCCATCAGGCGGTAGCTAAATCTCTGAACCTCTCCATCGAGAAACTGAAAAAATTCTTCTCAGAACAGGGTTGAGGCTCTGCTATCTCAGGGGTGAGTGACAGATAATCTGTATCTGCCACTCACCCCACTATTAAAAAGTAAGAATTGTTAAGAATTTGACATGGTGGAAAATAAGAATTGGACTCTATACTGTCCTCATCCAAAATCATGGCCGTGATTCAAGCAGTATCGAAAACAATATGAGGAGGTATATCCCAATGAAAAAGTTGACAAAGTATATATTATTGTCACGCTGAAGAAAATTACAGAAGAAAGCTCATACGCGATTGACTTGCTCAGAAAATTAGTAGAGGCCAAGGGTCTATTCCTTGTATGAACTACTTACCCTCCTTTCTTTTACAATCGTTATACTTCTCGTTGTTTGCTTAAATCATTCATCTTAACCCCGTTAATTTTGTAGGAGAAAACATAATCAGATATTTGACAAACGCTACCGAGAATTGCTTATTTATGTAATTCTCGGTAGTTTTTATCGTTTCTAAGCTTCCCTGCCAGAAAATTAAAAAATTTTTGCAGAACAGGGTTGACACCCCCACAATTTCAGGACGATAGGTGAAAGGAGTTCTTTTTGAACCTCCCCTTTCGCCTGTTCCTTGACAACCGCATACTCATTCATCGGTAACTTCCCCTTTGCCAGTGCGATGAGCAAAAGCCGATTCAGAAGCCGCGCCATGAGGTACGGCACGGATGAGCAGATCCCACCTACTTTCTTTCATTGGTCTTGCTGTCATCCTGCCTGTATGAGCGAGAAACGGCGGTCTGTAAAAACCGGGCAGCTCCCGGCGCGGCCATGACCGGCAAAGGGCACAATGGTACTCCTGTCCAGCCACAGCCCTGCCTGACCGCAGGATCACGCAATGGGGGCAGCTCGGAGAGATCCTCGGAGGGGTGAGATTCCCGTGGGCCGGTTCGCTGCTGGCCGCTGATGATTTCCCATGTGCGGGGTGTCGAGGACAAATAGCACAATGAAAGAAAACAGATTGGAAAAATCTCTCCGGACGCAGGGCGGGCCTTTTGGGGCCTACCCTGTTTCCGGTTTACTTATATTCAGGAGGTCATTTTTATGCGGCGAAAGGCGATCCGGCGCGGCGCTCTGTTCTACGCAGACCTGAACCCGGTGGTTGGCTCTGAGCAAAGCGGTATCCGTCCTGTCCTTATTCTCCAAAATGATGTGGGAAACCACTTTAGTCCTACTGTTGTTGCGGCAGCCATCACCAGCAGAAAAGCCAAAAAAAGTTTGCCCACTCATGTTTTGCTGGAAAATGTGCCTGGACTTGCCCCCACCTCACTACTGCTGCTGGAACAACTTCGGACAATAGACCGGAAACGGCTCCGTGGTTATATTGGTTGTATCAACAAAGAAAAAATGCTGGAGGTCGATGCAGCCCTGGCAATCAGCGTTGGAATAGGATGTACTACTGAAAGGAGAAGCATCGGTGTACAAGGGGTACAAACAAGATTAAAAAGAAATTTTAGATTTGAAAGTAAGTAGAGTGGCAAAATCAAGAGTGTTCAGATTTTCCACTCTACTTGAACGTGGTCGCTGGTTGCGCTGATTGAAATAATCAGGCCGTCAGCGGCTTTTCTTTTGTCGTCAAACTCAATGATGTCCCAGTGGTCAAGATAATAGGAAAGCTCCTGTTCCTTTTGGGGTGACATTGTTTCGACGGACAATTCTGCAATCGCCTTTGAAATGGTCTGGCGGCGAGTGTCCAGTTCTTCAATTTTTTTGTTGGCATAGGCAAGCAGTGTTGCATTGGCTCCGGTCAGTGTATCAAGCAGTTTTTCAATTTCGGCTTCGACCTGTGCAAGCTCAATCTGATAGGCGGTCAGTTTCGGATTTGCTTTTTCCTCTTTGTCGTGCCGGACTTGAAAATTCTTAAATCTTGCCCGCATGGCATTGAAGATAAATTCCTCAAATTCAGGCTTGCGGATTTTCCCACAGCCCGGACAACCTTTTGTTTGAATACGTTTCGTGCAACGGAAATATTCAACGCTTTTAGGATTGTGCGTGGCCTTTAGCGCATATCCGCAATGTCCGCATTTGACTTTTCCGGCAAGCCATGTGTTTTTCGGTTTGCGGCCTTGCTGGAAGGTCTTATTCGCCATTAGCTTCTTCCGGCATTTCAGCCATACGTCAGACGGTATGAGTGCTTCGTGTGGGGCAATCACAAGTATCTGGTCTTTCAGGCACCTGTCCTTATCCTCCTTTACATCCCGGCCCTGATAGAGATAGCAGCCGTTGGTTCCGGCAAAATCAGAAGCGTCATTGACAATGGCTGCGCCCTGGCTTTTGAAAAACTCATAGAGTTCCAAGTCTGCCTGTGCATAGACCGGATTTCTCAAAAGCTGGGAGAGGAACGTGCGGAACAGGGATTTTCCGTAAACCTTGATATTCTGTTCTTCAAAGTAACGGGTAATATCCCCGAAGGACGTTTCCGGTTCGGAATACATCTCAAACATCAGCTTCACATATTGAGCGGTTTCGGGGTCTGCCACCATTTTCTTTGTGCGGATACCTTCAACCACTGTCGGTTCCAACTGATAACCGTATGGGGCCTGCCCGCTCATGTGAAAGCCTTTCAGGCACCGGGAGTAATAAGCGTCTGTCACGCGCTTCTGGATTGTCTCACGTTCAAGCTGTGCGAATACGATACAGATATTCAGCATGGCCCGTCCCATCGGGGTCGAGGTGTCGAATTTCTCGGTGGATGAAACAAACTCCACATCGTACTCTTGAAACAGCTCCATCATGTTCGCAAAATCCAGAATGGAGCGGCTGATCCGGTCCAGCTTATAGACGATTACCCGCCGGACCTTGCCCTTTCGGATTTCTCCCAGCAGCTTTTGAAACTCCGGCCGGTCTGTGTTTTTCCCGGAATAGCCTTTATCCTTGAATACCTTACAGCTCCCGCCTTTCAGTTCGTACTTGCAAAAGTCAATCTGGCTTTCAATGCTGATACTGTCCTTGCGGTCTACCGACTGCCTTGCGTAAATACAATCTTCTCTGATAATGTCCATATTGGGCTCCTTTCCGTATGGAATGGAGCTACCAACCTTACAACTATATTATACTATTAGCAGCCCCGGACAACAATGTTGCGATTGATTAGAGAAATCTGTCCCCGTACTTGCTGAATATGTCGTACAGATTATTTTCAATTTCTCTTTTCCGCTTCTTCCTTTCCTCCGGGGAGAGTACCGGCGTCAGGTTTTCCAGCACAATGAGCTTGCCTTGAAAATAAACAGATTGCTTGTCGCTTTGGTATGTAACAGCTTGAACCATTGAAAACCTCCCTTTTCCAGTATAGGTTAATGCCGACCAGTCTCCCTCTTGTCCGAATGGGGAAACGTCAAAAAACGGCACCCCGAGAGGTGCCGCTCTTTGAGCTTTCCCCAGCTTCGGGCCAATGTGGCCCGAGGTCAATAGTCGCCATGATAGTATTTCTGCTCTGCCTCATTGATGGTATGGAAGTCAAAGACTTCGTAAAGCTGCCGTACCACACGGCGAATATCCTCATGGGAGAAGCCACAGTCCTGCATTGCCATAATCACATAACCACGGCAGGCATCGTTGCTCCATGCGTCCGGTTCCAGTCCCGGAATGGACGGATAAGTTTTCTTCATAAGGTTCTCCTGTTCATAAAAGTATGGGGCCCCGCCGGAAAGGTCGCTCTATCATCAGACAGAATAGCGGCGAGGCCCCACAGGTCAAAAGTGCTTTTCAGATAGACCGGACGGGCGGATGGCGTTCCACCCCATAGCATTTCAGCTCTCCCCATTCTGATGGCAAGGCGATCTCATTACCTGCGACGGCTCACGGTTCGCAACACCGCTGCACGCTCGGATTGTGACTAATCGCAAGTATCCGGGATTTTGTGTTTTATCCGGCAGACCTGCCAAGGCCCGCCTGCGGCATGGGCCTTGTCGCTCTCTCTATTCTCTGGCAATAGAGGTCATGGCGGGCCTGTCACTGGACACAAGCACCCTTCGTATCCGGGTATCTTTTTATTCAGTTTTCAAGCTGCGTAAGGCTTGTCCTAACTTCGGGCCAATGTGGCCCGAGGCTTTGACTGCCTCTCATATACCATTTCATTTTTTGGCCTAAATCGGTACGCCTTACAGAACTTTTTTCAAAATTTTTTCCAGGCTCCGCAGACCGCGCTCAATGGCGACCCGCACGACTTTTTCATGGACGCCTTCTGCCCGGGCAATATCCTTTTTGGTCATGCCGAGAATGAAATGGGCGTAAATACGTTTTGCCTGTTTATCCGGCAGCCGGGAAATGGCGGCATGGAGTTCCTGCATATTCACCTTACGCTCATACAGCTCATGTGGAGAAAGAGCGACGAAAAGAGCCTCATGCTCAATGCCGTCATTCCGGTCAAGGGAGTAGTACGCCTTGTGCCGGTATGTACGCAGACGGTAAGCCGCCTCTTTGTGGTCGAACTCGGAAAACAGATCGGCCACTTCGTCAGTTACTTCAACAAAACAATCCTGTGTATAATGAGGGTAAATATCCCGCAGATTGATAACTTTCATAAATACCTCCGTTTCGGGTGTTCGGGTTGACAGGTGGCCGAAACGAAGGTGGTGGAGAGCGACACCGGGGTATGACCTCGGGCCAACATGGCCCGAAACAGCACAATAAGAACGCAAAAGCGCCCAAGTAGCACAAGGCCACTCGGACGCATGAAATAGAATAACAGTTAAGGTTTCGAAAAATTTCATGTACATAGCCGGAATACCCTGGAGGTGGGGCTATGATTTTTTTGACAGGTTAGGGGGATGGGAAAAGAACAAGGACACGGCGATACCTCCTGGACACCGCCGTATCCTAAAAAATGGGCGACTTTAATACACCCTCCGCAATCTCATTTTTTGAAAAGAAAACGGCGGCTTGAAATTGTTATTTCAAAACCGCCGCAAGGCTACTGTATTTTGTTTTGGCGCGTGATGACCCAGCCGCCGAAACAACGGTTTTTTTATATGCCGTTGTTTCGGGGCTCATTTGTTCTATTCTAAGAATATCCTTTTTGCAAGAGTAACAACGAAATTGATTTGTCCCTAATTTCTATCCTTCTGATAATGTGCAATATATTTTAATTGCTTCATTAAAAAAATTAGCCAAATTTCCACAGCCAAATCTATTTATATATGAGGAAAACCGTTCATCAGAAATATAGAGTTGGCCTAAATATGAAAGCATTTCTTTGTTACAACTATAAAAGTGTTCTGAAATGTAATCTCGCCATGCTTGCACAATTTGTTGAACCTCTTTGCAAGCGGGAGATTGCGTTTCATATAGCGCAAGTTTTTCGAATATCGTTTGCGCCATCGAAAGGAACCTCTCCATTTCTTCATTTTGAATTTTTTTACTTTTTGTAGAAAACGCAGCTTCAAACTCTTTAAAACTATGAGTTTCTCCCCATTTTTCAAGAATTTCTGCTCTGAAGCTCTCCTGTAATTCAACTATTTTTGAATGTGAAAATGCAGAAAAGGAATTGGCTTGCTCTCCACTGATTTCTGCTTTTACCAGTTTGACTAAAGCATCTATCCGCTCTCTTTGTGCTTCTAAAATTGCAAGTTGCTTTTTTAGCACTTCAGATCGATTGTAATATGGAGAGTTAAGTAACTCTTTTATTTCTTTTAGAGCAAATCCCACTTCACGAAAAAACAATATTTCCTGCAATCGACTTAAATCATCTTCTGTATATAAGCGATACTTCGCATCCGTAAGCATAGTAGGTTTTAGCAAGCCTATTTCGTCATAGTAGTGGAGCGTTCGTATTGTTATCCCGGATAATGTGGCGACTTCATGGACAGTCATAGGCTTATTATTCATTCCAAAAATCCTCCGCAACTTCCAAAATCTCGCTTGCGGGCAATAAGGTTGCTTCAACAATGTTTTTGCCTGTCTTTTTCAAATAATGCTTTACTAAATGATACCCACAAGCATATCCTGCACAATAAGGCAAACCGACAGCCGGATAGCTTTGCAGTTTTGCCATTTCATCTCCATACAAATAGGCATTAAGATTTTCAAGGCCCTGTACATTTAACCCATCATAAATAATCGGTTTGATATATTCGTTTAAGGTTTTTATATCAGTTTTAGTTACCCACGGCCCCGCTTTATCTTCGCCATATAAATAAGTTGCAAAATTTTCAGCAAGTCCTTCGCTAACCATCATTTCGGCCAGTGTAATGTCATTTCTCCATCGAATAAATTGAAATCGAATATTATGATTGACTTCATGTGCAAGAGCAACTGGCAACCGCTCCAAAGTATATTGATTAGGAACAAGCCATGCAAAAATATAGCCGGGAATACCTCCATCGCCACAATACCCTTCATTAAGTGAAATATAGGGACTTTCGGGATCTGCTAACAAAATTGTAAAAAGATATTCCTGTACTGGTACTTCAATACCACTATTTGCAAAGCAATCCAAAGATTTCTGAATAGATTGTTGGCAAGCAGTCCACAGTAAATCAGAAGAAATTTGCTCAATATTTTTCTGCTGGGATTTGTCTACTTTATTTGGCGCAATATGACCAAGCATACTACTTGCCATTATTACATCATATCCATTAGGCGTTGATGCTTTCATTGGGACACTATAACAGTCCCATTTTTTCTTGAAAGGCATCATTAACTCATAACGATAGATGTCATTTTTCTTTTCAATGGACGCATTTGCGATTTTTTGATAAACGCTGTCAGAACGAATATACTTTACTTTCATTTTAATCACCTTTCCTGTTTTCTCTATAATACACTATGACGTTACGTGAAAGTCAAGCGTGTAAAAGTTGTTTTTGTCGTTTGATATGAAATTAAATAGTCAGTAGTATGAAATATATAGAAGTTTTTAAGCATATTGAATTACCACTTCATATAACGGTTTTTTTTATTTCCGTCATGTGAAATGGAAATTAAGGTGTGTCAGAATACTACAAATTTATTTTAACATAATAAATGCTTTGAGCGAGGAACATGATTGATTGAAAAAAGAAAATGTGCCATATCGAAATATGGCACATTCAGAACTAATCTCTATTTTTTTCTTGTCGTATGATACGCTGGATGCTCTTTTCTACCAAAAAATATTTTTTAGCAAGTTTTGAAATTGGGATGCCCGAACAAAACTCAGAATAAATTTTAGCATTTCGTTCTGCAAGTTCCCTTTTAGTTAGCGTATTCTCACCCCAAAAGCACTTGCTATTTTCCTTCTTAGGAATATACAAAACTTCGCCACTGATGTATTGTTGTACTTGTTCTATAACTTCAAGTGGCAAAACATCTTTTGCTTTTATATAGCCCAAAATGGTGCACCTCCTAAAGAATTTCATATTCATTTAGGATTAGCACAGGCTATTACCTTTCAATATTAAATTTTATATTTTGCAATAGCCCATGCTATGCACCAATATCGCCCATAAATCAAAGAGCCACCTTTCTGCAAATCTTATTAACAGTTTAATCTATCAGTTGAACTTTTGCAATGCTTTTTAAGAAATATCCGCAACCATGATATATTCCTCATTGTTTTCACTAACAATTTTAAACCCAACTTTTTGGTACATTTTAACAGCATAATTAGCTTTTTGAACAGACAACGATACCTTAGCGTATTTGCTATGCCTTAATTTGGTAAGCAAACCTTCCAACAAGGCCGTTCCTATTCCATATCCTCTGTATTCTTTATATAGTGACATTGCTAAGGACGGCGTTTTGTTATCAATATGTCCGTAATCATTCATAATTCTGACCCAAGCCGCTCCAACAATTTTATTATCAATCTCTACCACCATTCCTTGGTCTCCATGTTTTTTTCCAAAGTCCTTTATATATACTTGTAATTCTGGCAAGGAAATAATGGTTTTAGGTGGTGGAGTTGAGCCTTCTGGAATAAAAATAGCTTCGTATAGAAATTGGCTTAGCAGCAAATACTCGTGGCTTCTTATCTCTCGTATCTTATAATTCATATGATCCTCCTATTATTATTTTATCATACTTCTTTGTTACGATACATCTTAACACAGTTTCACCTTATAGTGAAATAAAATAATACTTTATATCAAATTTCACTACATTCTCATAATCCGACCCGAAATGTACAATGATATAGGGTGATATGAGAATGAACCAAGATGAAAGAAGGTTTGACTTTCATGGGCTCGGGCTGGCTCTGAAACAGGCCAGAGAGGAAAAGGGCTGGACACAAGCCTATGTGGCGGAGCTGGTTGGCAAGACTGACCGCACCATTATGAACATTGAGAACAAAGGCCAGCACCCCAGCTTCAACCTGTTTTTCAAACTCGTCACTCTGTTCGACATTTCCGTAGATCAGTTTTTCTATGTAGAAGGTCAGCGTGGAGAGAACAGTTGCAGAAAGCATATTGATGTGCTTTTAAGCTCGATGAATGAGAAAGAGCTTGTTGTCATGGAGGCCACAGCCGAAGGGCTCAAGAAAGCCAGAGAAACGGAGGTTCCAGAATAAGGGCCTCCGTTTTTTCGCGCCATTTTCGGGGATTGCACAAAACGGCAAGCAATGCCTTTGTGGCCACAGACCACAAACGCTGCTTGTTGGGGCCCGCCCCAAACCCGGCAGCTTCGGGCCATGTTGGCCCGAAGTGATCGCGTCGCTTTGCTCCTTATTTCTCATACCCTCAACGCTCCATTTCTTTCTTCCTTGCAGGCTCCGAGTAGCCCAGCAGGCAGTCAATGTTTGCCTTGATTGTCAAGACCTCCTGCATATCCCGGCGGGCTTTCTGGTATTCCCCATAGAGCCGCTTTTTCTTTGCAATCAGCTTTCGCCCTTCCTCTTTCTGCGCCTCCATTTTCGGGAGCTTTGCCCCTCCGAGAAGCCGCCTCATATCAGCCTGCGCCGCCCGGTAGAGCTCTATATCCGCCTCATGCTCCGCAAGGAATTTCCGGCTGTATTTTGACGCTTTATACTTATCAAAGACAGGACGGGTTTTCGCATACTGTACCGTGGCCGCCTTCAATTCCGCATTGGCTTTCAGTGCCGTTTCCGTCTGCTTGATCTGGCCGGAAAGGGCATGGAAACGGTCAGAGGCTTCTTCCGCTTTTTTCTCCAACTGTCTGTATTCTGTCAGGCCGTTGTCCTGCAAGTAGGCAAGGGCGGCGGCCATCTGTTTGAGATTGAACACCTTCGCCCACCGCTCATAGCCCGGGCCTTTTCCTTCTGCCAGCTTCGCCTGTATATCCACGGCGAGGCTGATTTTTCTTTCCGGCCCACGCCGCCCGGTTCCGCCCTCAATAGCCGCCAGTATATCCTTCAGGTCGTAGCCTTCCCCCAGCGTAGAAGCACGCAGCCGGGTAAAGCGGTCCTGCCCTCCGCCGGGCAGACGAAAGCTAAGACCGCCGCCCCGGACTTTCTTCACTTCATATCCGGCCTGCTTCATCAGGTCGAGAAATTCTTCCAGACTGGCGGGACGCTTCGCAAGCGCACTGTCTATGGCAAGACAGAGCCGCTCTTGAAAGTTTAAGGGCCGCTTTCGTTCCTTCTGCCACTCCCCATAATGTTTGTATTTGCTCTTGCTCCGGGGCTTCGGGTTCTCCACAATGGAGAGGCCGTTTTCCAGACACAGCCTGTCAGAGAGCCGCCGGAGGGCGAAGCTGGAGCCCCAGAAGTTTCGGAACTTCCGGGAACAGTCAAGGGAGGTGGAATTGTAATAGATGTGACAGTGGATATGCTTCTTATCCGTGTGGGTCGTCACAAGGAAGGCATGGCGGCCCTTCGTCCAGCGCATAGCCAATTCATAGCCGATACGGTTCGCCTCTTTTGGTGTTATCTCCCCGGGATAGAAGGCCATGCGTATCTGGTAACAGAGTACGTCCGTTTCCTTTTTCTGCTCCCGCCCTGTCGAAGCCTTATAGCTGGCTTTGGCAAGCAGAAATTCTTCTGCCACCGTGGCCGGGTCGCACTCATAGGCAGAGATATATTTGCCTTCGGTTTTCTCTGGGTTCTTCCCATAATCCAGGCAGTCACGGATGGCCGCCGCTATGGTTTCGCCTTCGCCTGCATGGCGAGGCAGGAGCGTGGTTGTTGCCATATCCTTTCCCTCCCTTCCAAAGAAAACGGCGGCCCTCCCGAGCCGCCGCCTATACTTCGGGCCAACATGGCCCGAGGTTCTATCAGCTTACAAGGAACCGGCACAAAGTGGATTTTCCGCCGTCCAGCACTCCGATCAGCGAGCCAGCCACCGCCTGCAAGCCATACGGAGAAAGCAGGAAAGCGAGGAACAGGAACACGAACCCGCCCAGCGGTGTCGGTGTGAAAAAGAGGCCAATCCCGAGGATTGCAACAATGACCGAGGCAATCGTCAAGAAGAAGGCGCAAAGGTCAAAGAGGAACCAGCACAGGGCAGTCAGCAGGGCAAGGACAAGGGCAAAGGGAGCAGCGATTACTTTCAATATCATCTTCATAGTGAAAACCTCCTTCTTATCTTTCTACCTACATTTTACCATGCCTGCCCGGGGACATAAATGTTGCGAATGATTAGTGAAATCTGTCCCCGAGAGCTAAGACTATCATGTTGAGTTGTCTCCTTTGACTCGCACAAAATAATGCGATAAAATAAAAATATGGAGGTGGCACATGGCAAGACAAGAGCATACTGGAATTTGCCATATTTGTGGCGAATATAAAAAATTAACTTATGAACATATCCCACCAGAAGCAGCTTTTAATAGTCAAAGACGAAAAATGAGCACAGTTGAAGAACTGATGGGAAATGAAAAAGATAATCGTGCTCCATGGGATATTGAAGGTCTGAAATATAAACAATTTCAGCAAGGAACAGGTTTTTTTACATTGTGTGGGGAATGTAATAGTTTTACAGGTGCAAAATATGGTGGAGCCTATTCCGATTTCATCAAAGCTATTGGAACAGAAATAGTAAAAATTCCAAAGGAAAATCGAAAACAAGAGTTGTCTTTTCATGTTGAACGAATAAAATTGTTAGCTTTTTTCAAACAGGTTGTTTCTATGTTTTGTTCTCTGAATACAGAACAATTCGGAACATCATTTAAAGATTTTTTATTAGATGAAAATAACACTAATTTTGATACGAACAAATATAAAGTCTGTATGTATCTTCATGCTGGACGTATAGATCGACTTGTTCCTTTTCAAGCACAATTAAATATAAATACCGGAAACATGGAATTTTATTCTGAAATATCAACATTTCCGGTTGGCTTTATTTTTTATGACCTATCGCATAACCGCACAACTTCTTTTTACGGGAGCGATATTACTTCATTTTCTCAGTGCGATTATAGCTCACTGTATAATTTAGATATTCAAATTCCATTTTTAGAGTGTAATACACCATTTGGGCTTGATTTTAGAAAATTTTAAAAGGAGGGGTGAAGTCGATAAGACATCACCCCTCCAAATTATTTTTCTACTAATGCAGATAATTCTATAAGAACCTTCGACACCTGCCCCCACAGCTTTTCATAGTCCCGCCGCAGGCCGTCTATTTCTTCCGGGTACACCCCATAAGTATTGGCATGGACCGCCACTTGATTGAGATTGTTGGAACAGCGGCGCTGCAAGGACACCAGCTCCTTGACCGGGGCAAGGTCTACATGGAGAATGTAGCCGTTGAGCGCCATCTTCCGCACATAGGCCCCGGTGTTGGAGATACCGGCCTCGGCCATCCGCGCATGGATGGCGGCCAGCTCGTCCTCCGTGACCATCACATGGAGATGGACATTCCGCTTGCGGCCCGGCATTACCGTTCCAGTTCCCGGCCCTTCCGGCGCTCCTTCGGCTCCTTGACCTTATCCAGCGACTTCTTGTCCAGCTCCGGCGGTTCCGGGGGAAGGGGCGTGTTGTTCGGCACCCCGTCGATCATGTTCTGGTTCTGCTCCGTGGAGAGCTCGGCGGTTTTCAGGTAATTGTCTTTTTCGTGCATGGCTGTCCTCCTATCTGTCCTCATGGGTCTTGTGGTTCCGTTTCTGCCCGGGCTCCTTCGGCGGCTCCTGTCCCTTTGCCGCACCCTCTTTGAGCCGGGCGGTGATGGATTGTTTCCTGTCCGGGTTGTCCGGGGCAGGCGTCAGCTCATAGTCCCTGATCTGTTTTCCGGTCAGGGGCTTTTTATAAATGGCTTCGCCCCATGCGTGTATCTTTCCTCCGGCAACGGGCCGCCGCCTGTCGTCCTCGTAGTTGACGACTTCCACCAGCGGATTGTCCTTTGTGTCCGGGGTGGCCCCTATGTCAAAAGGGCGCTGGGTGGAATAATAGCGGTAGTATCCGCCCGGTTCCTGCCCCGGCTCCTTTTCCTCCACTTTGAACAGGTATTGATAGTCTTGAGTACGGCGGGAAAAGTCCCGCTCCGCCCATTCCTTGTCCGTATGGTAGTGGCCCCAGTAGTAGTCCCGGACGCCGCCCTCGTTCTCCGTGAACTGCCATGTCACATAGGGTTGGGGAGCCGCCGGATTATGCCCCAGGGCAAAGCCCCGGCTGTTCTCAAACAGGACGGATTTCTCAATCTCATAGCCTTGTATGTTCTCCAATGCCTCAAACCTCCTTTCCGGCCTCGGGCAAATGTGGCCCGAAGTGCCCTGATGTTACGAAATAAAGGAGCAGACCGGGGCCGGGAGTATTCTATTATTCCCGCCCCGGCAGCGCCCCTTAAAAAGCCCGGAATATCAAGCCTTCCCGGAAGGCAAATCGTAACAGCCGCCCGGCCTTTTCTCCCGCATTTTCCTCATTCGCTCCCGGCTTTTCCGGCGGTTCCCCTCGGCCTTGCAGGCTTCGGAGCAGTAGGCTTGCCGCCCTTCGGGGAGGAAGGCTTTCCCGCAGACCGCACAGGCGCGCAGCTCCGGGGCCATGCCTTCGTCCGTCAGGGCGATTTCCAGCGCCGGGGCTAAGGGCAGGACGGCGTTTCTGAAATACCGGCAGTACGCCCCTGTCCAGCACTTGTGGAGCATATAGCAGGAACAGTCCAGCGGAAGGCACAGGCCGCTTTCCCCGTCATAGTTGGCGCACATTCCCGTGACCAGACGGCGGATTTTCTTCTTCTCGTCACGGGTCAGCTCCCGGGCGGCCATTTATGACTTCGGGCCACGCTGGCCCGAAGTGCGGGGCTTTACCACCAGCGCCCGGAACTTTTTGCGGCACTGGTTCTTTTTCCCTTTGCACTCCTTATGGTAGCGGCACCCGGCACAGGGGTCGTCGCTGCCGCGCCCCGGCCAGGGCACCTCCTTCATCATCCGTTCAAAGGGGCTGCTTGTGAAATTCAATGCTCGTCCTCCTTTCCGTCCTCGTCCCAGGGTGGAGTGTCCTCGTCAGCGGTTTCCTCGTAATCCTCCACCACTTCCTCCGGGGCTTCTTCCTCGTACTCGCAGTAGTCGTCCTCTAAATCCGGGGCCTGATGTTTCGGCTTATAAATCTTGAAGTAATACCCGGCACCGCCGCCGATCAGCACCACAGCCCCCACAAGGAGGATGGCAAGAAGATTGCTGTCCGGGGTTTCTGCCTCGGGTTCCGGTTCCGGCTCTGCGGTTTCTTCCGGGGCCTCCGTGGGCTCGGGCTCCGGTTCCGGCTCGGGAGCAGGCTCCGCCGTTTCTTCCTCACTCTTTTCTGCCAGCGGAAGAAGGTCGGCCTCGGTCACGGCATTGAGGAAATACACGTTGTCCGTGGTTTTCTGTTTGTCGATCACCAGATAAAAGATGTTCTCGTCCGGCGTGGTGATGGTGTAAAACTCCTTGCCATCTTCATCGGTGGCATTGTCTACCACAGTCCCGGTGCCGTCAGTGCTGAACGGGTTCTGCGTTTCCGGCTGGGCTTCGGTTTCCGCCGGAGCCTCCTGCGCCGGGGGCGTTTCCTCCTGCGGCTCGCTGCTTTGGGCGTAGGCCGGGACCGTGAAAATGGAGCAGCACAAAAGGCCGGCAGCCAGAACCGCCAGCCTCATGGATTTAGTTTTCTTCATGGGTGTTTTCCTCCTTCCCGTTTTCCTCGGACTTCGGGCCACCCTGGCCCGAAGTGGAAAAAGCGTTTTTGGGGTCGTTGAGGAAGGCCATCAGCTCGGCGGGCGTCAGCTTCAGGGAGCGCACTGCCTGCACGATCTGGCTGTTTTCTTCCTCCTGTTTCTGCTTCTCCAGGTCCCGGATTTTTGCCTGCCACTCGGCGGCCTTCTCCCGGGCCTTTTCCAGCTCTTTTTCGATCTTGTCAATCTTGTTCATGTATGGACTCCCTTCTTAAAAATTCACGATAACCTGCCGAAAGCATAAAAGTGCTGCGTCCAGTAGGAGCTTGTAATGTCGGCGTACTGGATGGGGTCGCCGCAGTGCAGCATTTTATTGTCGCCCACATAAATGCCGACGTGGGAGACAGGCCCCGGGCTGTCATAGGTTCCCGTGAAAAAGATAATGTCCCCCGGCTTTGCCTCGGAGGACGGAATGATGGCGCACTGGTTGTAAATACCCTGCGCCGTGGTACGGGGCAGGTTGTGGACGCCGCTTGCGGTATAGACCCAGCAGACGAAGCCGGAGCAGTCAAAGGAAGTGGACGGGCTGGAGCCGCCCCACACATAGGGATAACCGATATACTTCGTGGCCTCGGCCATCAGCGCCGCAAAGGACGGGTCAGACAGGGCCTCACCGGGTATCTCATAAGTGGGGCCCGGGTCGCCGCCTCCCGTGTAAATCCCTTCCCACAGATAGGGCTTGTTGCCTTTGAGCTCCTGCATGATGGTGTAAATCTCTTTCTGCTGTTCGTCCATCCTCGGGAAAATGACCGCCGGAAGGGTGTAGTTTTTGAGCGTCACGTTCAGGATGTAATACTCATAGGGGACTTCCTCGCTGGTGGTTTCCCCGGTCTCCGGGTCGGTGCTGGTTTCGGTGCGGTAGCGGATCTCCACTTCCTCGGTCAAGGTCAGCTCGTACTGGGCCTCGAAAATCTCCCGCAGCTCCGCCTGCACCTGTTCCCGGGTGTAAACGTGGTACTTTGCCGACAGGTAGGAGGCCAGCTCATAGGGGTTGTGGCCGATCTCGTCCACCGAGTAGCGGTACTCGTCATAGCCTGGGTGGTCCCGTTCGATGTTCGCCATTGTCTGGGAAAGCTCCCGTTCCATAGCGGAATAATCCTCGTCCACCCCTAACAGGTCGTCGTCCTCGGAGGCGTAGGAGGTGCCGGACACGGCGTTGCTGATACCGCCGCCCACCGTGGTGAACAGCGAAGTTGCCGAAGCTATCACGGCAAACACCAAAAACATCAGCAGGAGAAGGAGGACGCCCGCCGGGTGACGGGCCGCGAACTGTCCGGCCCGCTTCGCCGCGCTGCCCGTGGAGGCCGCCGCCTTCTTTGCGGCCTTTGCGCTCTGCTTTGCCGCCGTTTTGGCTTCTTTGGCGTACTTCCGTTTCAGTTTCCATTTCTGCTGTATCCGGGAAAGGGGGCTGCTGGCGAGCTCCGGGTGCTCGGCGGCCATCTTCTGAAAATCCAGATTGGCCCGGGCCTTCCTTTCTTTGCGTTCCCATTTTGCCACCCGACGGGCCGGGTGTTCCCGGTAGTGCCGCTTTGCGTAACGGGTCAGCCTGCGGGCTGCGCCCTCGGCTGCCAGCTCCGATTTATGGGCTCCCTCCACGCCCACATTTTCCTGTTCCACCTGATGAATTTTGTTGTGGACGTAGAACCATGCCTCAGCCCGGGCTCCCCGGACGGCTTTTCCTGCAAGCCCGGGAGGCTTCTTTGCCGCCTGTTTGGCCTGCGCCTTGTCCAGCTTGTCCCGGGCGGTATGCAGCTTTTCCCCGGCTCGGTCTGCCTTTTCCTGAGCCTTCTGGAACTTTTCGGTTTTGACGTCAGAGTTTTTCTCTTTCTTCCTGCGGTCTGTCCGGCTGTTTCTCCCGGAGCCCTCCGGCTCCCGGCCAGAAGGTTCCCCGCCGCCCGGTTCGTCCTCCTGCCGCACACGGTCAGAAGGCCGGGGCTGGTCGTCGTCCTGCCGGAATTTCCCGCCCTTTGGCTTCGGGCCATGTTGGCCCGAAGTGGTTCCGTTTTCCTCCGGGGCGTCCTCGTCCTCAAAGCGGAGCCGCCGGGAGGGGCCGGAGGTTTCCGGGCCTTCCCGTATCTTCGGGTCAGTCTGGCCCGAAGTTTTCTCCGGCGGTTTCTGTTTTGGTTTCTTGCTGATGGTTTACGCCCCCTTTCCCGGCTCCCGTTTCTTGTCCTCGGGGCGTGTGGTCATAATGGCATAGAGCTCCGTGTTCTGCGGGAAGTGGTCTACAAACGGAATGGTCGTGTTCCCGAAGAACAACAGCCCTTCGCCGGAATTGGTGTGCGTCACATAGGAAAGCTGGTGGGGGCTGATCCCGAGCTGCTTCGCCAAAATCTGGCGGTCCCCCTGTGCCTGGGAGAGCAGAACAAGGAAGTCCGAGTTCTCAAAGATGTTTTCAATCTCCGGGCTGGCAAGGAAGTCCTTCACGTTCTGCGTTAAAGCACTGGGTACGCAGCCCTTCTTACGGAGCATTTTCCAGATGGATACGCAGTAGCTTGCGGTCAGCGGGTCCCGAAGGAGCACATGGAACTCGTCAAAGTAGCACCATGTGGCGATCCCCCGCAGGAAGTTCAAGGACACCTGCGAATTTACAAGGTCCTGCATAATGAGCATGGCGATGGTACGAAGGCCCGCCCCCAGCTTCTTTAAGTCCAGACACACCAGACGGCGGTTCAAATCCACGTTGGTCTTGTGGTTGAACACGTTGAGGGAGCCGGACACATAGATTTCAAGGGAGGTCGCCAGCCGCACCGCCTCGCCCTCGGGCTGGGCGCACAGCAGGTCATAGAGGGTTTGGAGGGTCGGCATTTCGGCTGTCTCCGGGTTCTGCAAGTGTTCCCGGTACATCTGCCGCACACATCGGTCAATGACCGTCCGCTCCACCGGCTGCAAGCCGTCCTTGCCGCCGACGATCAGCTCCATCAGCGACAGGATAAAGTCAGCCTTTAAGGCCATCGGGTTTTCCTCGTCAAAGCTCAAATCAATATCCATCGGATTGATGTGATGGGGGCTATCCGGGGCGATCTCAATGACCTGCCCGCCCAGCCGCTTGATAAGCGGCGAGTATTCGCCCATCGGGTCTACCACAATAATGCGGTCTTTTGTGGCAAGGAACACATTTACCAGCTCCCGCTTTGCCGCAAAGGACTTTCCCGAACCGGGCACGCCGAGAAACAGGCCGTTGGGGTTCTTGAGCTTTTTCCTGTTCGCCATAATCACGTTGTGGGACAGGGCGTTGAGGCCGTAGTAGACCGCTTCGCCGTCCATGCGGAGCTCCTGCGTCATAAAGGGGACGAAAATCGCCGTGGAGCTGGTCGTCATGCCCCTCTGTATCTCGATCTCGTTATGGCCAAGGGGGAGGCTTGACAGGAAAGCGGCCTCCTGCTGAAAGTCCAGCCGTTTCAGGGAACAGTTGTACTTCTGCACGATACCCGAAACAGTAAACAGGTCGTTGTCCAGCTCCCGGCGGGTCGGGGCCATGTTTACGACAAGAAAGGTAAGCAGAAACATCCGCTCGTTCCGGCTCTGCAAATCTTCCAGAAGGGTTTTTGCGTCGTTGCTGTACGTCACAAGGTCGGGCGGAAGTATGTCCATGTCGTATCCGGCCCGGGCGGCCTTCTTTTGTTCCTCCACCTTCATCTTGTCAATGTCGGAGACTTTGGCCTTGATGGATTTCACGGCGGCGGCCTGATCGACGGTCTGGATATGGAGGGTAATCGTCATTTCCGCGTCCATTTCCAGAAGCTCCGCCAGCAGCTTGTCGGAAAGCTCCGAGGCCAGTATCTGCAAGTAGGAGGCCGCGCCCCAGGTCGTCCCCACCCGGAACAGGCGGCTGAACCGGAAGTCGAAGCTGTCCGGGGCGATAAAATCCTTCGTGGAAAGCCCGGTTTTCGGTATCATGTCCCATGCGAAGCGGAAAGGGTCTGTGCCTCCCGGGTGGAGCTGGCCGTGTAAGAGCTCCAGCCGTTCCATGCCGGTCAGGGATCGGGATTTGACGCCCAGCTTTTTGAAGTTGCCACAAATGTCCGCCTCCACACGTTCCAGCCTTGCCCGGGCGGAAGAAAGGCTGTCCGCCTTCACGCCGAAGGTCACGAGCTTTGTGCGGACAATGCCGTTGTTGCTTTTGGCGATCTGGTTGTCCAGCATTTCCACATACTCCTGCCGGACGCCGTTGTACTCGTCGTCCTGCATGGGGATGTTGACGCTGTACCTGCTTTCCGGGCGGCTCCGGTGATTGAGGAAGGAGAGCTGGAAAGGAAGGGTGCTGTCAAAGTAGTTGAGGCAGGCGCTCCACCCGTCAAAGATGGCCGCCTGATCTTCGGCCTGTGCGAGCTGGTAATTGATGTCCTCATACTCGATGGTTTTCGTGTAGTAGTCCTCCGACACCCGGCACACCCCGTCCCGGTACATTTCCCGGTAAGGGAGGGTCTGCTGGGCGGTGGTGGGAATGTCTTTTTTCTTTGCAAACAAGCCGAAAAGGCCCCGCCTGTCAGGCTTTCTTCCCGCGGGCTTTCCGGCGTTTGTCCGTTTCTGCAATCGGCTTCGCCTCCTTCTCGCTTAACAGCGCATAAAAGTTTTCCGTCTTGTAGGGCCGCACCCGGGGATAGAGGAAACAGGTGCGGATGATGTTTTTCAGAACCTTTTCCAGAGGCAGGCCGTCCTTCTCGTACATGGCAAAGAAAAAGAACGGGAGCATGAGCCCGATCATCAAGAGCATGGCGGCGCTGTTGCCAAGGGCTCCCCGGGTTAGCAGATAAGTAGGGAGCCCCACACTGGCGGCGGCTGAAAAACAAATAAGCTGGCGCTTCGTCAAGTTGAAGGCCAGCTTTGTCTTGATTTTGGATAAGTCTTTAGGTACTGGCACATAGGCCACGGTTCACACCTCCTTTGCACTTCGGGCCAGCATGGCCCGAAGTTATCTTGCGGCCTCCCGGTCAGGCCGTGGGCGGCGAGCCTCCTTTGCGGCCTCTATGCCGCACTGCCTTGCCCGCCAGTAGTCCGGGTTGTACTGCCGGATGGAGCGGTTGATGTTTTCCTCAAAGGCTGCCTTGTCCTTAATCCGGTCCGGCACCTTCCAGAGCTTTTTGTCTAACAGCTCCCTAAGCACCACGCTTTCCTGGGCGTCCTCCTCAAAGCAGAGGTAGCCCTTATCCTTGAAGCCGCATTTTTTGGCTGCCGGGGAGAGGATGGCCGCCGCCTCACTGGCAACCATCGTCCCGCCGTGGCTGGCGGTGGTGACTAAGAATACCCCCGGGCAGAGGGTGTCGCAGGACTGCACCGGCCCCCACGGGGAGGTCTGGGGCGCATGGAACATCCCGCCTGTCCGGTTACGGTCAGACTGTATAAGCGCAGCCTTTTCCAAAATAGCTTTTAATTCTGGGGAAAAGTAGGCGTACTCCCGGAGCACCCGGGCGGCGTCCCCGCCGCAGGCTTTCATCAGGGTACAGTAGGCTTCACTGTCCGCCGTGGTACAGCGGCCCAGCAGCTTTCCGTCATAGTAGCAGGCCGCGTCATAGCCGGTCCGTTTTCGTGGCATGGGTTCCGCCTCCTTTCCGCTTCGGGCCAGCATGGCCCGAAGTTACCGATCCTGTCCACGGCTGGCTTTGGCCTTTGCCGGTTTTTCCGCTTTTGTCTGCTCGGCGGCCTCTTTTCCGGCTTTGAGCTGTTCGGAGATGGAGGCCCGCCCGGTGTTCCCGCGCTCCGCCATCTGTTCCAGCTTTGCCTCATAGGCTTCCAGCACAGCGGAATTGAGCTGCGCCCGGAACTCCTTTGTGACAGGATAGGCCATATCCCGGTAGCCGCCTTTGCCGTCCGGCTGGCTGGGCATCCCTACAAAGAGGCCCTTGCTGCCCTGCACAATCTTCAAGTTTTCTATCACAAAGCTGTCGTTGAACTTCACGGAGGCAAAGCCCATGAGATTTTTCACAGGTTCAATGACCCGCACGCTTACATCCAGTTTCATCGGAGCGGGTGCGGCGGCAGGCGTGCCGCCCGTTTCTTTTTCCATAGGGTTCTCCTTTCCGGCGGGAACAAGGTTCCCGTCCTGATAGCGATAGCCTTCCGCATGGAGCAGGGCCAGCGTATCCGCCGATACCTTCCCGGAAAGCTGTAAATCGGTTTCCACCATGAAACGCATGGTGTCCTCTCGGGTAAATTCCTCCGGGAGCTTTCCATAGAAAGCCCGGTGGGGCTGTCCGTCCGCTCCCAGCTTGTAGCGCCGGGGCATGGCCGCCTCCTTTCCGCTTCGGGCCAGCATGGCCCGAGGCTGCTAATGGGCGCCGAAGATTGATTTTGACAGGCTCCCGGTCTTAAAGAGCGTAAAGCACAGAAGCACCGTGTAGCCCACACAGCCCCAGATGGCCCCCATCGGGTCGCCGTCCACAGCAATGCTCTGTATCAATACGGCGTAAATCGCAATGCAGACCATGATGAGAAAGCCTTGAAAGCCCACCGCAAAGAGGGAGCGGAAGTAGTTCTGCCCTACATGGCCGGTTTCCCGGTTGGACACCGTGGCGAAGGGGATGGGCGCAAGGCTTGTGAGTAAGTAAATTTCAATCATACGGCCATAGACAATGACAAAGATCACGATATTTAGGGCAATCATGGTAAGCTGCACAAGGAAGGATTGCAGCCACAGGCCGAGAAGCGGCCCCACGTCCATTGCCTCAAGCTCTGTCCGCAGGCTGTCCATCACGTCCGGCGTGATCTCTGTCCCGTTCTGGATAATGCCCGCCGACTGCTGAATGACGTGCTGGCTCACATCAAAGACGGCCAGCGCGATATTGAAGGTATTCGCCAGTATCATCACGGCCACAAACGTCTTAAATGACCACTTGAAGAACATCCAGGTATCCACGTCGTGGAGGTTGTTCCGGTCAATGAGCATCTGAATGAGCTCATAGGTGGCGACAAAGGTAAGGATAATCCCGGCAATCGGCAGGACAACGGTTTCGGATAGCTGCCGTATCATGGAAAAGACCCCGGCGTTCCAGTCCGCCGGGGTCGTGCCTACCTGCACAGCGATTTCTCCAACCTGTTCGTTCACGTTATTGAAAAGGCCGTCCAGGTTTCCCATGATACCATCGACAAGCAATCCTTTGAGCCATTCCACTATTGCGTCGATGATAAAATCCATAAATCAGCTCCTTTTACTGGAAACAGGATACAGGGGAAGGTTTAGAACAGGCCGGACAGCAGAGGGATAAGCTGCATACCAATGAGGACGACACCGCCGCCCGCCATGAGCTGCTTGATCCCCTGGCTTTTTACTGATGTGTGATAAAGAAGTAATAGAAGTGTAAAAAATTTTGCCGTTCCTATCCGGCACTTGCGCATTGTGTCGGATAGGTCGGGCGGTTATTCGGGCAAGTCCACCTTGCCAACAAAAGAATAATAAATCTCAATGTCCTGTCTGCGGGTCTTGTTCTCGTCATAGCTGCACTCATGCACAACGATTTTCTCTACAAACTCCCGCAACAGAGTAGGGGTAAGTTCTTCAAAGCTGGTATGCCGCCGGACAACATTCATAAACTTTTCTGCGTTCACGGTGGCTTCCTGTGCTTTGGAAAGCTCCGCTTGGATAGCAGCGGCTCTTTCTTTCAGCTCCCGTTGTTCTGCTTCATAGTCTGCCGACAGCTCTGTGAAACGCTCGTCTGATATGCGCCCGGTCACGCTGTCCTCATACAGCCGCTTGAAGATAGCGGATAACTCGGCTATGCGTTTCTCGGAGGCTTCCAGTTCCTTTTTCTTGGCGGCGTTCCTGCGTTTGCCCCCGTCCTCGTTCTGCTCAATCAAGAGTTTCATAAACCGGGCTTCATGCTTTGCCGCATAGCTGGTCACTTTCCGCAGATTGGAGAGTACACCAGCGGTCAAGAGGTCGGTGCGGATAAAGTGCGCCGTACAGTCATGGGTGCGTTTCTTGTAGTTGCCGCAGATATAACAGTCCTGCTTGCGCTTGTCCGTCTGGTATCGCTGCTGATACATCACGCTGCCGCAGTCCGCACAGAACAGTATGCCGGAGAACAAACCCACTTCATCATAGCGGTTTGGGCGTTTGCGCTGTTTGCGAAGCTCCTGCACCCGTTCCCATGTTTGGGTGTCTATGATAGGCTCGTGGTGGTTCTCGAAAATCACTTGCTTTTCCGGGGGATTTTCTACACTGTGCTTGACTTTGTAAGAAAGTTTTTCTGTCTTGAAATTTACCAGACAGCCTGTGTATTCCCGGTTTTCAAGGATATGCACTACGGTATTGGTCGCCCACTTGCACTCATAGCCGGGGTGGTAGCGGCGGGTGCTGCCCGTCCTGCGGTATTCAAGCGTTCCCGGCGTGGGGATTTGCTGCTCTGTGAGCATACGGGCTATCTTGGTCGGACCATTCCCGGCAAGACAGAGGTTGTATATCTGCTTGACTACGGGTGCAGCTTCCTCGTCAATAATGAAATTTTCATCCTCGTCCATGAGGTAGCCATACACAGGCTTGCTTGTGATGGGCTTGCCATTCATGCCTTTTGAGCGTTTTACTGCTTTGATTTTCTTGCTCGTATCTCTCACCAGCCATTCGTTAAAGATATTCCGCAGCGGGGCAAAGTCATTGTCGCCCTGTGCGCTGTCCACTCCGTCATTGATAGCGATGAAGCGGACACCTTTCTGTGGGAAAATCATTTCCGTGTACATTCCCACTTGCAGGTAGTTTCGCCCTAACCTCGACATATCCTTTACGATAACTGTCCCGACTTTTCCGGCTTCAATGTCCGCAAGCATGGCTTGAAAACCGGGTCTTTGAAAGTTCGCACCAGAATAACCGTCGTCCGTGTACCAGCGCAGATTGGAAAAGCCGTTCTGCTTTGCATAGGTTTCAAGAATACGCTTCTGGTTGGAAATGGAATTGCTCTCGCCTTGCAGCTCGTCCTCATGGGAAAGTCTTGGGTAAAGGGCGGTAATTGGTTGTTGGTTGGTCTGTCTTAACATAAAATCCTCCGTTTCCGACAGCCAGCCCCACTATTCCGTACCTTGATTGTACCACATGGGGCGACTGTCTGTATAGCGGTTTCTGCTTCTTTACCGCCTGTCAAAATGACGATTTTTTACTGTGCGGCTTCTCGCTGCAAAAAAAGATAGAAAAGTTCATAACTCTGTGATATACTTTACCGTAAATACACATCAGACATTGCAGGAGAGAAAATGAAAACTATATTACTTCATGGATTAGGGCAAACATCATCAAGCTGGAAAAATACGATTAACACTATGGGGAAAAGTGCGGACATTTTATGCCCGAACCTTTTTGATTGGTTTGAAGATAAAGAGGTCTGCTATCAAGTTTTATATCTTGCTTTCTCCGAATACTGTAAGCAATTTTCAGAACCGGTCAATATCTGTGGGCTATCTTTAGGCGGTATTCTCGCATTGCAATATGGGATTGAAAATCCAGATAAAATAAACTCTTTGGCGTTGGTTGCGACACAATATACAATGCCGAAAAAACTCTTGCAATTTCAAAATATGCTCTTTCGGTTTATGCCTAAAAGAATATTTGAAAGCATGGGACTTGGTAAAACGGATTTTATCAATCTGTCAAAATCCATGATAAACTTGGATTTCCAAAAAGAATTGAAGTGTATCAATAGCCCTGTAATGGTTATCTGCGGGGAGAAAGATGCAGCAAATAAACAGGCTTCTTTACAGCTTCAATCGCAGTTACCACAAGCCGAATTATTAGTGATTAAAAATTCTGGACATGAAGTAAACATAGACGCTCCCGAAGATTTGGGGAAAGCACTCTCCGCATTTTTCAACCTATAATTTCTCTGCCAGCGGTCACGCCAAAAGCGTGACCGCTTTTCAGTATCATGTTAAATCGCCGTTTTTTGTGTAGCAGCTTCCGCTTCCAGCACTTTCATCATCTTGTCGGCTGCGGTGTCGGTTGCGCCCTGCTTGAAGAAGCCGGAAACGGTAAGGACGGAGTTGCCCATGCGGATTTCCGTCACACAGTCCGGGCGGCGGTCTGTTTTGGTGGTGCTTGTCTGTTTCGTTTCTGTCATAGGCTCTCCTTTCGCTGCTTCATCAGTTGCTTTAAGCGTTCCAGCTTTTCCTGTGCGGTTTCCTTTCGGAAGTTGCTGCCCGTGAAGCGGACGGGGGCGCACATGGAAGTCAGCCTGTCATAGATACGGGCGTGGGGCGTGTCCTGCGGGTGCTGCAATTCCTCCAGCGTGAGGTTGGTCGTGGCGATCAGCGGCTTGCCGCTTCGGTAACGGCTGTCAATCACGCTATAAACCTGTTCCAGCCCGTATTCTGTCCCTCGCTCCATACCGAAATCATCAAGTATCAGCAGGGGGTAGCTGCAAAGGCGGGAAATATATTCGTTCCTGCCCTCAAAGCTGGCGGCAAGGTCATTGAGTATTGTTGCAAAGTTTGTCATGCGAACGGCAACCTCTTTTTCCATAAGGGCGTTGGCGATACAGGCGGCAAGGTAGCTTTTTCCTGTCCCCACGCCGCCCCAAAACAGGTAGCCGATATTTTCAGCCTGCATGGTTTCCCAGCTCTCCACATAAAAGCGGGCGGTTTCAGTCTGTGGGTTTCTGCCGTTGTCATGCTCAAATGTCCAGTTCCGCATAGCGGGGTCGGTAAAGCCCCGGCGTTTCAAGTCCTCCACTGTTTCAAGGTGCTTCTGTCGGCTTTCGGCGGCTTGCTGCTTTTCACGGGCTGCCCGCTGGCAGTCGCAGTCTGTTGGGTGGCGGTCACGCCCGAAACAGGTCTTTCCCTCTGCAAAGTAGGCTTCTTTGGGCGTATGGCACTTGCCGCAGTATAAAAGCCCGTCCTCGCCTGTGTAGTCCTCCGCTTCGGCGGTAGTGGCTGTAATGTCCGTAATCATAGCTTCAATTCCGTTTTTCATAAGCTCTCGCCCTCCTTGCATGAATAATCGGGTATGCCCTGTTTCGGGGCAGCCTTGCCTTTGGCAGCGTCCTCCTGCGCCCACTTGTAAATGGTGGCTGCATGGCTGTGGTACTGCTTCCCGGTGGAAGCGATATGGCAGGAAAGCCGGTCAATATAATACTCCCACTTGTCGGGCAGCTCTGTTTTCAGCCCGGAAAGCTCTGTATCGGTCAGTATCACATTGTTGTATCTGCCATAAGCAGCGGGGGCGGGGTGTCCCGTTTCTCCCTCTCTCTCTTTTTCTATCTCTATCTCTTTCTCTAACTCTATCTCTATCTCTGGTGGACGAATGTCGGACAAATGTCCGCCTTTTGTCCGGGGCGGTAAAAGTGCCTTGTTTTCCAGCCTTGCAGCCCGTTTTCGCTCGGCTTCGGTAGAGGACTGTCCTATCATCAGCTCAATGTCGGTCATATAGAAAGCCCCGCTGTCAAGCTGCTCCACAAGCCCCAACTGCCGGAAAATCTCTAAAGCCCTCTCAACCGTTCCTATCTGGTGGCGGGTCAGTGTCGCTATCATCTGCGCTGTGTAGGGGATATGCTCGTCAAGCTGCAATTTCCCGCCGTTTTTCAGCGATTTTAAGTACAGCTTCAAGAGGATATTGGAGTATAAAATCCCGTCTTTCATATCTTCCAGCAGCACAATGGAGTCGCTGTCAAAAAAGTTCTCTTTCAGCTTGAGGTAGTAATACTTGCGGTTATCTGCCATTGTCCCTGTCCTCCTTTTTCCGGCGTTTGGAGTAGTAGTGGGGGCAGAGTATGATAACCGCCCGGAAGCTCTGCTTGCAGCTATGGGTACAGCCCCGGCAGAGGTCATTGTATGTGATACGATCGCAGGTGGAATTCCCGACTTTCACTTGCCGCAGGAAAAAAGACCATTCCAGCCGCCGTTTCTTGCTCATTCTTGGCATGGGTGCGCTCCTTTCTGCCGTTTCCGCTGGTGTGGCGGTATCGGCGGTAATTCTGTATCATCTCGGTATCATTTTCGGGGTTTTTCTGCCCTGTAAGCCCGTTAAAAAATCCTTTGGTATTGCGGGTAGGGTACGGGGCAGCCCCCTTGTTCTGTATGGGTTCGGGTACATTTGAGGGCGGTTTTTATCGCTCCTGTTCCTGCCTTTTCATAGGCTTGCGTTCCCGGTGTAAAATCTGGTCGATATTGCCCTTGACAGTCTGTAAGCGGCGGTATTCCTCCCGTTTTGCCCGGTAATCGTTGTAGCCGCTGTTTTTCTCTTGGATAAGGGTTTCAATCTCTGCTTGCAGGGCTTTATAGCTCGGCAGCTTGGAAATGCCGTTTTCCCTGAAATAGCGGGCGGCTGCGTCTGCTATGATAAAGTCGCTTTCGTACTTCTGACGGTAGGCTGCTTTTGCTTTGGCGTTTTTCTGCTGTTTCAGCCCGTCCCGGACAGGGCGGGTCTTGGAATAGGCAAGTACCTGCCGTTGCAGCTCCTTTTTCCCGTTCAGCGTCTTTTCCACCTGCTTCAGCTCCGTAAGGCTTTCCTGCATGGCGGTATAGGCGGCAGAACAGGCTTCGTCCAGTTCCTCTGGGGAAGAAAAGCCGTACTGCTGATAGGCGGTAACGGTGGCTGCCATTTGCTTTAGATTGTGCTTTGCCGCCCAGCGGTCATAGCCCACGCCCTTGCCCTCGGCTCGCTTGGCTTCCCGGTCAACCATGCGCTGCAAGGTGTTGTCTGCCGGGGTGGTTTTTGTGGTTTTTTCCCCTTGTGACAGCTTTTTAACCGCGGCAGGGTATTCGAGTATGGCTTTGCTCTGTTCGGCGGCTCTGTGGGCGTTCTGCGTAAGCAGGACAAGGACAGCAGCCTTGTCAAAATCGTCCCCCAGCTTCCGGGCTGTGATAGGCTTTGTCCTGTCCGGCGTGAGGTAGGAAAGCCGCCCCCGGCTCTCCTTGACGGTCACACCCTCCCGCAGCAAAAGGGAAGAAAATTCGTCAAAGCTGCCAGCTTGGGAAAGTGCCTGCCGTATCGTCCGGCGCAGCTTCGCCTTGTCCGTTTCAAACTTGGTGGGCTTGGTCGGCTGTCCTGCGGCTTCTCTGACAGCGTTCTCTTTATCAAGGGCAAGCTGTCCTTTCTTTGCCGCCCAGTATTCCCGTTCGGTTATCCGTTCCTTGCTGCCGCTTAGGAGGTCGATTTGGTAAAGCCCCTCCCGGTGGCACATCTCCATGACTTCACTCTTGAAATATTCCATAGCGGCGTTGGTGCAGCGGTGCTTGCAACCCTCCCGTGTATCGGCTGGTCTGTCCATGTAGGGCAGAAGCAGGACTTCATAAATCCGCAGGGAGTTGATGACGATATGCACATGGATATTGCCGCTGTGATTATGCCCGTCCGGGTGGGTGCAGATTAGGGCTTGGTGTCCGGGGAAATGTGCCTTGCAGAACTGCTCGCCCAGCTCCTGCGCCCGGTCTGTGGTCAAGCCGTTGTCTGTGCTGTCCCGTGGGTCAAAGCTGATGATATAGTGGTGGCTTTTCACATCTTCCCGTTTTTGGTTTTTCTCATAGCGGAGATTAGCCCGCATACAGGCAACAGCGAAATCCTCGCCCCCACAGTTGAGGGAAGAAATGCGGTAATCCTCCCTCGGTATCAGCCGCCCGTTTTCATCAAGGGTGGGCTTCATGGTAAACTCGTCATGCTCAAATGTGAGATAGGCTTCCGCTGCGCCATAGTCCGCATTTTTAGAGCTGATATGTTTGAATGTTGCCAACAGCGTCACCCACTTTCTGCAAGACTTCAAACTTTAGGGCAGCAAGGTCGGAAACCGCCGCCCGTACCTCCCCGGCAAGCTGCGGGTAGGGGCTGTGCCACTCGTTCAGCGTCCGGGCTATCTGGTTTAAGTTGCCGCCGATCCTGCCGTATTCGGCGGTCAGCTTCCCAACAGCGGCAAGCAGCTCGTCGTTGACGGGGGAAACGGTTATGATGGGGCGTATGACTGCCCCGATTATGGCTTGCCGGATAAACTCGGCTTGGCTCATGTGGTAAGCAGAAAGCCTTTCCGCAAACTCGGCGTATTCTTCCTCGGTCATGCGTGTTTTGACTACCCGGCTGCGGTGCGGTGTGTTATATCGTTTTCGCATGGTAAAAACCTCCTTTCGGCTGTGCGTGGTGTCCTCTCACTAATAGGAGAAAAACAGGGTGTGAAGCGGAACTGTTTTTGAAAAATCCGAAAAAATATTTTGAGGGATTTTTAAGCGGCGTAAGCCGTATAAGCAGGGTTTGGGGAAGGCACTCCCCAACAAGATTCCCGCAGGGGCAAAATGAGCGAAAAGCGAATTTTGGTACTGCGGTAGAATCTTGCTCTAAGAAACTGCCGCTTTCCGCTGTGTCCGGCTGGGTTCAATCTCCTTAGTGCCGCAGGCGGAAACTGTGCCAACTTCTGACAGCGATATTTTTCCTTTCATTCCCTACAAACCCACAAAAGGCGAAAATGACGGACTTTCCGGCAGAAACTTTTCCGGCGGTTTAGTCTTTCCCGACAATAAGGCGTTTGGGAAGCTGCGTTCTGCCCGCTATCTGAAAAAATGGCAGCCTTTTTCTGCTTTCACTATCTAATACGGAACATTTGGAAATTTGCCAAAAATGGGCGCAAAAAAAGCAGCAAATCTTTTTCGGACTTACTGCTTCATGTGCCGCTATGGGGCGGCAGGATATTCTCTTGTTATGCTATCGGTCAAACCGAAACTTAAACAGACTTTCAATCAGTTTTGTTCTGATGTAGTCCTCCATATCAGAGTTATAATAACCGTTCATTTTTGAGAAGTAACGGATATATCCGGCGTAACGGTTAAGGACGGCTTGTATCGCTTCCGGGTCGCCCTCATGTGCCTTTACAATCGTGTCATAGGGGAGAAGTCGGTCACTCATGGGACAACACCTCCATTTCCTCTTTCAGTTGCTTCAAGGCAAGCTGGATATGCCGCCCGATTGTACTGCGTGCCTTGCCGCTTTGCTCCCCGATTTTTTTCTGCGTCATGTGCTGGAAGTAATACAAAAAGATTTCTTCCTGCGTCTGTTCCGGCAATCGGGCAAGAGCCGTAGCAAGGGCGCAGTTATCCAGTAATACCGTCTGCCCCAGGACAGAAAACAAGTAGGGTTCCTCATAATCCGGCACTGAAAAATATTCGTCTGTGATACTGAACGGGACAAATTTTTCTTCGGTCAAATATTCAAAGGAGATTTCCCGCTTCCACCTCGTCGCCAACATACGGGCAGCACTAAAGGACGCATGGCGAATAACAATCCGGCAATACGCATTATGGGCGTAGCGGATATGTTCTTGATAGGCTTCCTGTTCGGTCATGGAAAATCCCCCTTTCTTCGATTATGGGAAAGGGCGGCAGCACTTTTTTGCTGTCGCCCCTTGATTACCCACCAGCAAGGACAAGCGGGGCTGTCAACGGTGGGCGAAGCCCATTTACTTGCCGTTGACTGGCTCGGCTGGGTTTGTTACTCGGAATTAAATTTATAACCATAGCCAATTACTGTTTTTATATACTCATGTCCCTTGCAATATGGTTTTAACCTTTTTCGTATTTGAAAAATCGTGTTTTCTACTGCGTGCAAATGGTTATTTGTGGGTTCATGCCAAATCTGTTCATAAATCTGTTCTTTTGTGAATGTGGTTTGAGGAGATTGCAGTAACAAATAAAGGACTTCAAATTCGTTTGTTGATAAATAAACTTCCTGCTGTTCTAATATTACACAATGCCGGTTAACATCAATGTGTAAGGCGTGATTTGTTTGCTTTAATCCCCAAAATTCTTGTGCCATTATCCGGTCATTTGTAATTTGTTCGAGTAGCAGGGATAATTCATTAAATTTTCTAACTTCCCTCAATTTCTTATATAGGTTGACAGTTATCGTACACCCATATATATCCTTATCAAAATCAAAAATATGTGTTTCGATTGAAACAAAGCTATCATTGTCAAGCGTAGGGCGCGTTCCAATATGGGTAACACCATAATATATCTTGCCACTTAAAAGAATATCTGCCACATACACCCCTGTCTTTGGCAAAAATGTATTTTTTGCTATTTCTATGTTTGCGGTAGGTGTCCCTACATGCTTTCCAATACCTCGACCATGTATAACAATTCCCGTTAGTGTATAAATAGGCTTATTTATATTTTCTTTCATTTTGCTCCTCATATAATCCCATTCATTGACAGGATAATCAAAACACAAGTTACTATAATAAAACTTGCCAGCATAAGCAGACCAGTATGCTTTTGTCTTGCTTCATTTTCCAAAGTAGCAACATATCCGCTTTTTCTCAAAGCGGTAACTATGGGCTTATACAGTAAAAATGTAATGGACGCATTTAACCCACCTTTCAATAAGTTAAATGGAAGAAAGGCAGGAAGTAACAATTCTACAACTGCTTCTCTTGGATACCCCATATAAAGCGGCGTTACCAAATAGTTCCACAACAGCATAACGATAACCGTTATTAGCCATCCCGATGCCAGACCAATCACTGCACCAGATAAAGTGTGCTTTTTTTTGTAAATGACAGATGCCGTACACGCAAAAGATAGTGTTTGTACGATATTCATAATACAACCTAATATGCCGGTATCGCTTACTGTAATCATTTCAAGGGTTGCTACAATAACAGATACAATGCAGGAAGTCATCGGCCCCCAAATAAAACCACCTAAAGTTACAATAACATCTGATGGGTCATACTTTAAGAATAGAATAATAGGAATCCTGCCAACAACCATAGTGACATAAGTAATCGCACATAGCATACCAATAACTGTGATTCTTTTTGTTTTACTGTTCATAATTGCTTCCCTCCGTGGCAAAAAATTAACACCCAAAAGAAAATGTCTTTCAGGTGTTAGCATTATCATTAGGTCACAGAAAAGAAAGTAACACTCTCAAAATCTGCGGAATCTAACCATATCTTCTTTCATCCAGACTATACTGTTGGTTTTGGAATTACACCAAATCGTGCGTTTTACGCTCGCGGACTTTACCGCCAATCGGGAATTTCACCCTGCCCCGAAGACACTTTTATTCAGTTGTTCGTTTTGAATTATAACATTTCCTGCTTTTTGTAGCAATGGGCTGAAGAAAGTTCGGAAACATTTCGGAAACTTGCATTTTACGGAATGGGACTGACTATCAATTCAGTTATCATGTTACTTTATCGCACATGAGCATTTGCCGCGGGGTTGTCGGAACCGTAACCTTCCAGCAGGTTAACCACGCCCCACACCGCAAGGCCAGCGCCCAGAGCCATAACCAGAACCTTCAGCACTTCGATAGCAGAGTTAAAAAATTCCATACAGTTTTCTCCTTTTCATTGATAAGATAGATTTGTGGGTACAAAAAAAGCCGCCCATGATGGCGGCGTCACTTCGGGCCAATGTGGCCCGAGGTCACACGAACTCGTCGCTGTCCAGATCGTCAAAGTTTAGGAGGTCAGCTTCTTCGTCCGTGTCCGTTTCTTCCACCTCGTATACCGTGTACTCGTCCTCCGGCTTTAGTCTCAATGGCCGATGGCGGAACAGGCTTTCCAGATGGAAGGCGTTTTTCTTCTTGTCAAACTCAGCGGTATATCTGTAATTCGGGTGCTTTTTCAGGTCGTACTTCGGGGACAGGAAGGGCGGCAGGCCCCGAAGCTGCAAGATACATTTATCTCCGGGCATGGTGGTGATCTCGCTGGTGGTCATCAGTTCCCGGCCAAGCCGCTGCAGGTTCTGGCTGTAACTTTCCGACTGCCCCCGGCTGCGCCCTTCGGTCTGCATGGAGATGGTCGCCTTTCCCAGCCAGTTCTCGGAAATGTCTTTTAAGGTGGACGCCTCCCGCCCTCCGAGGAAGATAATGCTGTCCATGTTTCCCATGATTGTTTCCGAGTTGTCTTTGTAGAGGGCCTTGCACTGGCTCATTGCCTGGTAAAAGAGGGTCAGGCTGATTTCCCGTGACCGGATAACGGCCACGATTTTTTCCAGCCCCGGCACCTGTCCTGTGTTCGCCGCCTCGTCCCACAGCACCCGTACATGGTGGGGAAGGCGGCCCCCGTATTTGTTATCCGCCCGCTCACACAGAAGGTTGAACATCTGGGAGAAGGCAAGGGCCACAAGGAAGTTATAGGTGGTGTCGGTGTCGCTGATAAGAAAGAACAGCGCCGATTTCTCGTCGCCCAGCCGGTCAAGCTCCAGCTCGTCATAGCTCATAATCTCCCGGAGCTGGGGGATGTCAAAGGGAGCAAGTCTGGCCCCGCAGCTAATCAAAATGCTTTTGGCTGTTTTGCCGCTGGCGAGCTTGTATTTTTTGTACTGCCTTACGGCGAAGTGCTGAGGACTGCGCTTCTCTAAGCCGTCAAACATATAGTCCACGGCGTTTTTGAAGGTTTCGTCGTCCTCCCGGACTTCCATGCTGTTTATCATTTCTACCAGCGTATTCATGTTGCGTTCTTCCTCCGGCCCCTCAAAGACGATATAGGCCACAAGGGCGCAGTACAGAAGTGTTTCGGCTTTGGTCCAGAACTCGTCCCCCTCTTTCCCGTCGCCTTTGGTGTTGGCGATCAGAGCGTTGACGAATTTCAAAACGTCGCTTTCCGTCTTAATATAGGCCAGCGGATTGTAGTGCATAGACCTTGAAAAATCTATGCTGTTGAACACCCGCACCTTATAGCCCTGCCGCTGCAAGAACCGTCCGCACTGGTCGAGGGTCCCGCCCTTCGGGTCCACGCACACATAGGAGCTGTGAGCTTGAAGGAGCTGGGGCGTGAGCCAGAAGCGGGTCTTGCCCGAGCCGGACGAGCCAATCACACAGGCGTTTAAGTTTCGGGCGTTGGCCGGAATTTTCGGGCGGGTGTTCATGGTGAGAAATTCCGTACCCGTCAGAATGACGTTGTTCTGGAATTTCGGGTCAACGAATGGTTTAATGTCCTCCGGCGTACCCCACCGGGCGGTGCCGTACTCGGCGTCCCGGCGGAATTTCTTTGCCTTCTTGATTTTGGACTGGATAAAGAAGTACATCCCGGCGGCTCCGGCAATCCCCACAAGCAGGTCAATGCCGCCAAGCCCCGGCCAGTAGTTTTCAAAAGCTACGGGAAAGGTCTCCATCATCCCCATGAGCTTTGTACCGAAGTCCGCGCCGGGGGCGATACGGTAGGCCGTCCCCAGCTTTGAGAAGAACCAGAACACAAAGAGATACGGCAGGTTCGGGAACACATATTTTCGGATTTTGTCACTCAACGTCCGTCCTTCACCGCCTCTCTGGTGCGTTGCTTCTCCTTCGGCTTCGCCTTGATAAGCTCCGTGAATTTCCGAAGCTGGCCGAGGATGGAGGACTGTTCTTTGCCCTTATGGAGCACCTTTTCGCTGTACTTCTGGAGGGCCGCCGTGATGGCGTCCGCCTGCCCGGCCTTGAAAAACAGTAGGTAGTGGCCGGGGCTTACCTTGTGGAAGGCGTAGTCCACATGAAATTCCTTTGCAATCCGGTCAAAGTCCTTCGGGGCCCCCACATAGGGCATGGAATTTTTCGCCCCGTAGTGGTTCATCAGCTTTGCCACGCTCTGGCGGCCCTTCGGGGTCAGCGCCTTCTGGTGGTGGGCTTTCGCCGCCCGCACGACTTTCGAGAAAGCGGCGGCCAGCACTTTTCCCGTCAGTTTTGAGGCCCGGATTGAAAGGGCCATTGTTCTCTGGTTGACTTCTTCCTGCATACAACCTCCTTTCCGTCAGGGCTCCCGCAGGACGGGAGGCCCCCTCGCGTGTACAGGGAGCAGAAAACCTCGGGCCAACATGGCCCGAGGTCTAACGCTCGGCATTTTTGGCCGGAGCTTCTTTTGGAGGCTCCGCCTGCACTTTTTCGCTCTGTTTCCGCATGGCCTGTAAGATGGACGGCTTCTGCGCCGCCTGTTCCAGCCGGTCCAGCCCGGAGATAGCCTTCTGGATGGTCCCCCGCATGGCAAGCAGGCAGGCCCGGTCCGCCTTGTAGGGGGCGGCGATGGCCTTTGCCAGCTTTCCCATCGGCTTTGCCTCCTGTACGGCCTCTTTCCCCATCAGGGTCCGGCCCACGTTTTTCAGGTGCTTTCCGGCTTCATGGTATTCCGCCGACACAGCCTCAATCTTCTTAATGGCCTGATTGTCAAGCTGGATGGCGCTCTCCGTGGTTTTCTGCATGGACGCAAGGCCCTGCCGGAGATGGAAGAAGCGGGCCAGGTTGTCGAGGGCCGCCGTTCCCTGTTCCTTAAAACCGGCAAGCGCCTGTTTGCAGCCCTCAATGATGTCCTCTTTCAGAGCGGCGATCTGCCCCCGGAGAGCCTCCGCCTTTTCCTCCAATGCGTGAACAGTCTTTTGAAGGGCAGATTTTAGCGGGGATTTCTGCATTTCCTGTAAGTCCTGCCGCATGGCGGCAAGCTGTTCCATCGTCCCGGCAAGCTGCTGTTCCAGTTCCTCCACATGGCGCACAGCGGCCAGCAGGTCTTTAGCACTGGAATAATTGTTTTCTTTCAGAACGGCCAGCAGCTCCCGGACTTCCTTCTGTTCGGCAAGCCGCCTCTGTTTGGCTTTGCTGATAAAGTTCCCTCCTTTCCGAACCTCGGGCCAGCATGGCCCGAAGTGTTATCGTTCCGGCTCCTTTTTGGCAGGAGCCCCCGGTTCACGGGGCGGCTCCGATGTATGTTCCTGCACCGCTTTTAAGATGGAGGGCTTCTTTTGAAGCTGGGAGGGCTTTTCTCCCGATAAGGGCTTGATACATTCCAAACGGTCAGCGGCCCGGATGGCATTGTCGGTAAGCTGCCTCTGCCATGCGCCCACACTGGGAGCCCAGCGGAACCCGCTGCTTTTCAGTTCTGCCCGGGTATCAGCGTCCGGCTTGCTGTCAAAGAACACCTGCAAGCGGTTCTCCTCCCGGTTCATTTCCACATGGCCTCCGTCAAACTCCCAGCCGGAAAAGGTCTGCTCGGCCCGTTTGGAAAGTTCCTCGATACGGGCTTTGACACGGCGGATCTCCGCATTGTTGTTGGTGAGCTGATAGCTCTCAAAGGGCTTCGGGGAACTCCGCCAGCTTGCCGCCATATCGGATTTCAGCCGCTCGATCTGGTCAGGGGACAGCAGGGCGCAGCCGTCCAGTGTCCCGTGTTTCCGGTAGTAAGCGTTGACTTCCTTCATAATGAGCTGGGAGCGTTCCAGAGAGTCCAGCTTTTTCTGGAGCTTTTCTACCGCAGCCGGGTCGTCGGCGCTGATACCGCCCATGCCGGTGCTGCGTATCTTATCCAGCAGCCCTTGAATGTGCCGCCATTCCTCCATGTTGCCGTCCCTTGCCCGGTTCTGCTTTTCTTTCTGCCGGACCGGGAAATTGGCAGGCCCCGCAATCATTACGGAAGGAACTCTTGCGTCAATGGCAAAGCCCTGGTTCATGTTCTCGGCCAGTTTCCGGGCGTAGGTGTCCAGCAGATGGTCGATCTTCTCATGGTACATGGGGTCAACCCTTGCTTTCTGGTGTTCCGCCACGGCGGCGGCTTTATCGACCATCGCCCGGTATTCTGCCGTTGCGCTCCCTTCCCGATAGTCGGAAAAGCTGTTCATTTCTTTTGCCCGCCGGGCGGCAGTTTCATTGATGGGATAATACTTAATCGGTTCACACCTCCTTGCGCTTCGGGCCAACATGGCCCGAAGTCTTATCGTTCCTCATGGGAAAGCCCCGCCTTATCCTTCCTCGGAGCAGGCGGGGCCTCTTGAAATTCCCGGATGGCTTTTAAGATGGAGCGGGCTGGTTCAGCATCCTTCGGATAGGCGAGAACCCGGTGTTCCTTTGGAATGTCCTCCGGGCCGTGGTAATACTCGATAAAAGCACCGGGGTCAGCGGCCACATAGCCGCCGGGGGCGAATACGCCGTTTTCCCTGATCTTCACGTCCCGCCCGTATGCCTCATAATCGAAATAGTTCTGGATATGCCCGGGTATCTCAATGGTATGAAGCTCGTCCGCATAAAGGCGGCCCAGTTCTTCCTCATTGGATATATCCGGGTAGAAACGGTACAGGTCAAGGTTCTGGGCCAGATTGATAAGGTCTTTCACGCTTTCCGTGTGCTTTCCTAAGACAAGAGCGGCTTCGTACTTTTCCAGCTCGCCCTTATCCCGTACTCCAAGCAAGGTGTGCGCCAGCTCGTTGAGCTCGTCAATGCCTGCGTATTCATAAAGATAATCATACAGCCCCAGCACATCGTCACTGTCAAAGCTGGTAAAGAAAACCTCGGTGTACTGCTTTCCGTCAATCCCAATCTTCGCAAGGGCGGCCTGAACCTCCTGCGTTGTGGCCGGGAATTTCAAGGTTGTTCCGACCTCCACCCCGGCCTCGGGATAAAGGGCGGCGTTTGTGATATAGGCTTCAAACATGGGGATTTCCCTCCTTTCCGTCCCCGCCGGTCAGCGCCTCATATATCCCGGCCATGATGTAATCGGCACAGGGGAGGGCGATAGCGTTCCCCAGCGCCTTGTAGCGGCTGGAAGAACGGATTTCCTCGCCGTCCGCCCCGTACTTTGTCCATCCCTCCGGCAGCCCCATCAGCCGCTCGCTTTCTGTCTCCGTCACAAAACGGATACAGCCGTCCTCCGGGTCGTCCTCATACCAGAAGGAGAAGGGCGTCACATCGCTGGCTAAAAGAGTGGGAAAAGGGTCAGTTGGTAGGCCGAAGCTGTTTCGGAAGGAGGCTTCTTCCTGCCTTTTCGCCGCGCCCCGCATACGGAAGCACTGAAAGGGTCGGACGACTGGTATTCGCCGCCCTGTTTCAATAAAAGGCGCTCGATCTCCTTCGGGGGAGGTGTCCCCGCCCGCTCCGCAAGGCGCAGGAAGTGGGAGCACTGGACGGGGCTTAAAAAGTATTTCGGCAGAACGCCGCCCTCCAAAATCGGCCACGACAAAAATCCGCTGCCTTCTTGCCAGCCTCCGGGTTCCTGCCCAATACTGGGCGTCCATGAGCCGCCAGGACACATCAGGCGTTCCCCCTCGCACCATTCCGGCGTTTCCCCATCTTCCCGAAGGAGGCATTGGAACCTCGGTGTCTGCGAAGGCGGATAGGACGGCTCTAAAATCCATCCGGTCATTTGTAGAAAACGCTCCCATGACGTTTTCCCAAACAAGGATAACTGGATATAGGTTATCAGTGGCATCCCTCATTTCATGTACGATACGGAAAGCCTGATAGAACAGACTTGATTTTGCCCCGGCAAGGCCGGAGCGGTTGCCGATCAGTGAAAGGTTTTGACAGGGGGAGCCGAAGGTCAGCACATGGACGGGCTCGATTTTCCCGCCGTCTATCTTCGTAATGTCCCCCAGATGTTCCATTTCCGGGAAATGCCTTTTGGTAATGGAAATAGGGGCCTTCTCAATCTCGCTGGCCCACACCGGACGGATACCGCACCGGGAGGCCGCAAGCGGAAAGACCCCTATCCCGTCAAAGAGGCTCCCCAGCTTAATATCCGGCACTGTCCGGGGAGCCATGCCCCTTCACGTTCATAATACCTTCCAGCGTGGTCGCCGCAATCCCATACCGGGCGGCAACCGCAATGTCATTTTTCACGTCCTCGTCCACAGTCCCGCCGCAGACAAGGAGCATACGGGAGCGTTTGAGCATATCCCGGCCCATGTCGATACCGTCCTTATGTTCCTCCGGTACGTTGTCATTGAGGATCAGCGGAAGGTACAGCTTCGGGCAGATGGGGGCAAGGCCCGCTTCATAGGCTGCCCGGCAGAACTCCACGGCAAGGTCGGTGTCCACCTCGGGAATACCGCACCATGCGGCGGTGATGTATGCTAAAGGTCGCTTCATTTCTGGTTCCCTCCATTTCACTTATTGAATAAGGTAAAGCAAGGTACGCCCAACCCCTCCGCCCCTTCCCCCGGGAAGGGGGACGGCTCTGGAGAATTTATATCCCCGTCGCTTGACTGTGATAAAGCATAACCGGGAGAAATCCGTCAAGGGTGCCTCTGGCACCGCCTGCGGCGGCTCTGCCCTTGACTGATTTTCCCGGCTATGCTACGGAATAACTGGCGACGGGGAATAATTTTATATCTCCAGAGCTTCGGGGCGTGGGGCAGAGCCCCACAGGTCTTGTGTCCTCGGGCCAGCATGGCCCGAAGTCCCGCTTATTTCTCCTTCTCGGTTTTCTTCTCCGGCTTCTCGTGTTCCTTCTGCTGGCCCTTCCAGTCGTCCAGCAGCTTGATGATCTGGTCTTTCATTTCCCTCGGGGTGGTTTCCTTCCCGAAGTATTTGCTCAGTTCAGCGCCCGTCAAAATCACTTTGTCTACCTCCTTCTTGTCCTCCATCATAATGCCGTCTATCACATCCCCATTTAAGAGCTTCTTTTCGTCCAGCTCCCTCATGCGTTTCGCCTGCGCCTGGGACGGGGAGGACTGCTGGCTGTCTATGGCAACGGCGATATAGTTCTGGTTCTTCTTGCTGATATAGGAGAGCTCCACGGCAGTCGTAAAGCCCAGCTTCTTTGCGTCCATGAGGGCCATCAGGTCAGGGACAAGCTCATTGAGCCGGATATACCGCTGTACCTGTTTGACCGCCATCTTGTTCCGCTCGGCTACAATCTCGTTGGAGCGTTTACCTGCGTCCTTCGGGTCAATCTGGCCCGAAGTGCGGGAGCCCTGGTGCTTGATGGCTTCAAGCTGCATTTTCAGCGCCTTTGCCCGCTCACTGGGGAGGATTTCTTCACGCTGGTTTAAGTTGTCCTCCACCATCTGCGTGATGGCCTCGTCGTCCGTCAGGTTGCGGACGATACAGGGCATATCCGCAAATCCGGCAAGCTCGCTGGCCTTCTGGCGGCGGTGGCCGGAGACAATCTCATAGCCGCCGTCCTCCCGAGGCCGGACGATAGCGGGCTGGGTGACGCCCTTATCCTTGACGCTGGACACCATTGCCCGCATTTCATCATCGTCCCGGACCTGGAACGGGTGGTTCTTGAAGGCGTGGAGCTCGTCCAGCTTGATATAGACGATCTGTTCCTCTCCACGGCGGGGCGCTTCTTTGGGCGGCTCCTGCGGCTTCGGCTGTTCCGGGGCCGGAGGCTTCACAGCGGCAGGGCCCTTGTCCGCCGCCTTTTTCGGAGCGGCAGCCTTCGGGGCCTTTTCCTTGCCTCCGGCGGTCTTGTCCGCCGGTTCCTTCCAGATGGAAGTTTTCTTCGTGGCCGCAGGCTCTTTTGCCGGGGCGGCCTTTTTCTTATCCGCCGGAGTTTTCGCCTGCGCCTCCTTCGGAGGGCGGCCCTTGCGCTTCGGCGGTTCCGCTGTTTTGTCAGGCTCCTTCTTTACGGCCTTGTCCGGCTTTTCGGGCTCCTTTCCCTTATTCGGTGCGGGGGCTGCCTTCTCCGGCGCTTTTTCTTTTTCCGCCGCTTTCTTCTCGGCCATGATTTCCGAAAAGTTGTAGACAGAGACATTCGGGCTTTTCTCTGCGCCTGCCTTCTCGGAAGTGGGAGCCTCCTTATCCTTCGGCGGTGCGGCTTTGTCTGCGGCCTGCTCCGGGGGCTTCTGTTCCGGCGTGGGCGGTTCGGTTTTCACAGGTTCCTTGCTGGGTGCCTGTTCCGGGGTCTTGCCCGGCCCGGTGTCCGGCGCTGCCGTCTCCGGGGCTTTTGTGGTTTTATCATCTGGCATACACGTTTACCTCCTGATTTTGGGCATGAAAAAAGGGGCCTGATTTTTCATCAGGCCCCGGTGGGGTGGTTCCTCCTTTCTTGCCAAGCTACAAAAATACCGCCCGTAGTCTCGTTTGGGCGGTATCTCTGCGTAAGATTGGCAGTCCATTGTTAATTTTTATAATGTTCCCTTTGTACACCGTTGCAACCCACAATGTATGATAATAACAATGGTCTGCTCTCTCCCAGAGATGCCTACCGATTGATGTTAAAAGAGTACCCCGATGTGATGGATATAGAGCAGATGTGTGAGGCGCTTGGCATCAGCACAAAAACCGGGTACAAGCTACTCAAAGATGGAAAAATTGAGTATTTGAAAATTGGACGAGCTTACCGTATCCCCAAAGCCCACATTCTCCATTATTTGAAAATCACTTGTACAACCTCTACGGAGTTAGCAGCTTATGGCATTGATACTTAACAGATGGACGCAGAAAGTTAACAATTCTGACGCGGATTTACCTGGAGTTTTGTTCTGTCCGATGATACAATAAAGGTGTCATTGGTAGGTGAACTCAATACCGCAAAAGGAGGAACGACCAAGTATGTCAGCGGTACACCTGCAAAAAAATAATACGCTAATTTCCGGCCATGTAGCCGAGAAAAAAGGGTATCTCTATTGGGTTCTGAACATTACCGATGAAAATGGCAAGAGAAAACCCAAATGGATTCCCACCCATAAGAAAGCCAAGGGTAACAAAACCTGGGCAAACAATATGCTCCCCACCGTCCGAAAGGAATGGACGGAAAAGCTGCTTCAGGAGGCTGCGGCCCCTCAGCAGTCGGTCTCCCCCTCCGGTCTATCATCCGCAGAGGTTTCTTTTGTGGATTTCCTATATCAATGGCTGGAGTATAAGTACAAGTCCGCTACCGGACGGGTAATGGACTGCAAGCCCATCGAACTCTCAACCTATTCGGGATACGAACAGCAACTCAACAACCCGATTGCCCCATACTTTCGGGAGCATCCCATAGCTCTCTGTGATCTGACCAAAGACGATATTCTCGCTTTTTACGAGAAGGAATTGGAGAGAGTCAAGCCATCCACGGTCAAGCACTACCACGCTTTGATCCACGGGGCGCTGAACTATGCGGTTGACAAACACCTGATCCCAAGCAATCCAGCTGATCGGATTATCATTTCCAAGCCGGAGCCCTTCAAGGGCGACTACTACCTGGATTCGGAAGTCCTGAATCTGTTTGAAGTCATCAAGGGGCATAAGATTGAACTGGTGGTTCTTTTGACTGCCTTTTATGGCCTGCGCCGCAGTGAGGTTATCGGTTTGAAATGGAGTGCCTTTGACTTCAACCATGACTGCTTCTCCATCCGGCATACGGTAACAACTTGCAATGTAAAGGGAGAACGAGTCACGGTTAAGAAGGACAAGGCAAAAAACAAGTCCAGTCTGCGGACTTATCCATTGATTCCTTTCCTGAAAGAGCGGTTACTGGGGGCCAAGAAACAGCAGGAAGAAAATCGCAGGCTGTGCGGGCGCTCCTACAACAAAGAACACCTGGGATATGTCTGTGTCGATGTTATCGGCAATCTCATTAAACCCAACTATGTGTCATCGACCTTTGGGAAGCTGCTTGCCAAGAATAATTTGCGGCACATTCGTTTCCACGATCTTCGCCATACCTGTGCCTCGCTTTTGCTGGCCAACGGTGTTCCGATGGAGCAGGTAAAGGAGTGGCTGGGCCACAGTGAAATCTCGACAACGGTGGATATTTATGGGCATCTGCAATATGCCACGAAAAAGCAATCCGCCGCAGCCATTGAGCAGGACATTGTGATGCCTATGCTTCAAAACCTATCGGCGGTCTCTCCATAAAAGGAAAGAGGTCTACCAGCTTTTCGCTGGCAGACCTCATGGCGGAGATGGAGAGATTCGAACTCTCGCGCCGGTTTTGAGCCGGCCTACCGCATTTCGAGTGCGGACCCTTCAACCGCTTGGGTACATCTCCAAATTTATGTTATATCCCTAGCCCCGATCTGCCGACTAATTCAGCCGGTGGAAATCGGGAAGAACAACAGGATAGAACAAGCAACATTATTCAATTTGAACTCGACTGGAACCCGCATGGTTCCAAGGGTTTCGACCGTTTGGCACTCCGCATAGGAAACCTGATTTCGAATCATGACTCCAGCTTGGATGATGACGGAAAATCAGGGACGATAGCGGTAACTGCGGAACCCTAAAACGCACCGCACAAAGCGACTGTCAGATGGCTGCTCTCATTATAGTCACTTTCCCGCAAAATTCAGGCTGTGGAAATTGGGAAGAACAACAGGATAGAACAGACCCAAATTCACGATTTGAACTTACCCGCAAACCCGCATGGTTACTGGCTTTTCGGCAGTGTGGACTTCCAAAGTGGAAACATGATTTCGAGTCAGCCCCGTTATGACCACTTCGATACCGCTGCAATTTAAAAGCTGAAGGCTAAACTTTGGAAAACAGAACACATTTCAGCAACGTTCTGTTTATCCTCTGTTTAAGCATTCAAATAGATTTTTATTATATCAGATAACGGCGCTCCTGTCAATCGATTCCAATCGAAAAATCGATTTTATTTTCAGGCGGAACCGGTTGAACCACATGACAGCGGTCATACAAAGATAACGATGAAATACCTTGATTATCCAAATCGTTTGTATTATTATTATAATAGGTATTTATGTGGGCGCCGCCGGTCGCGGCGTCTGGAAATATCGTATCCGAACAGGTGAAAGGATGAGCAAAATGGAGCAAACTCGCGCCAAGGAATTAGCAATCACCGCGGCAAAGATCCGACTCGCTGGTCTTGAGGCGGTACATACCGCGGCGTCCGGCCATATCGGCGGTTCGCTGTCGGTTACGGATGTTTTGACAGTTCTTTATTTTGACAAAATGCACATTGACCCTCAAAATCCACAGGATCCGGACCGCGACCGTTTTGTGTTGTCAAAAGGGCACTGCACACCCGCGCTGTACCCAACGCTTGCACTGCGCGGCTTCTTCCCTGTCGATGACCTCAAGCTGTTCCGCAGCATCGACGGTCATGTTTCCGGACATGCCGAGATGCGTTATGTCAAGGGCGTCGATATGTCGACAGGCTCCTTGGGCCAGGGACTCTCCGTAGCAGTCGGCATGGCGCTCTCCGGCAAGATCGACAAGAAGGATTACCACGTTTACGCGGTCATGGGCGATGGTGAGATCGAGGAGGGCCAGATTTGGGAGGCCGCAATGGCCGCCGCCAAATTTGGTTTGGACAACCTGTGCGGCGTTGTCGACGTCAACGGCCTGCAAATCGACGGCAAAACAGCCGACGTCATGCCGTCCGAGCCGCTCGATCAGAAATGGGAGGCGTTCGGCTGGAACGTCATTAAATGCGACGGACACGATATCGCAGCTATCTCCGATGCCTTTGACGCCGCGGCCGCCTGCAAGGGCAAGCCTTCTGTGATTTTAGCTAAGACGGTCAAAGGCAAGGGCGTTTCCTTCATGGAAAACAACGCCGGCTGGCATGGAAAAGCGCCCAATGACGAACAGTATGAAACCGCGAAAGCCGAGCTTGAGGCTACTTTGAAAGGTCTGGAGGGTTAATGATGGGAGAAGTCATTGCTACGCGTGCCGCTTATGGTAAGGCGCTCGTGAAATTTGGTGAGAATCCAAAGCTGGTTGTACTGGATGCTGATCTGTCCGGTGCAACAATGACCAACAGCTTTGCCAAGGCGTTTCCCGACAAGTTTTTTAACATCGGTATCGCTGAGGCCGATATGATCGGCATTGCTGCCGGTCTGGCCACCTGCGGCAAGATGCCGTTTGCCAATTCCTTCGCCATGTTCTCCGCCGGCCGCGCTTATGAGCAGGTGCGCAACTCGGTCGCATATCCGCGTCTCAATGTCAAGGTTATCGGTTCGCACGGCGGTCTGTCCGTCGGCGAGGACGGCGCGACGCACCAGTGCATCGAGGATTTTGCCCTTATGCGCGTCATCCCCGGCATGACGGTCCTGTGCCCGTGCGACGGCAACGAGATGGAAGCCGCTGTCGAGGCGCTGCTTAATTATGACGGCCCAGCCTATATGCGCCTTGGGCGCCTCGCAGTCGAAACGGTCACCGATTCAATTCCTGGCTACCGGTTCGAGCTTGGCAAAGGCGTCCAGCTTGCCGACGGCAAGGATGTCACGATCATCGCGGTCGGCATGATGGTTCAAGAGGCGCTCAAAGCCGCCGAACTGCTGAAAGCTGACGGTATCTCCGCACGCGTGATCGATATGCATACGATCAAGCCGCTTGACACGGAAATTGTACTCAAAGCCGCAAAGGAAACCGGCTGCATCGTCACCTCCGAGGAACACAATGTGATCGGCGGGCTTGGCGCGGCTGTCAGCGAATTCCTCTCTGAAAACTGCCCGACCCCGGTGGTCAAGCACGGTGTAAACGATGAATTCGGCCGCAGCGGCAAAGCCCCGCTTGTCATGAAAGCCTATCACCTTACGCCGGAGGGCATCGCCGCCAAGGCGAAGCAGGCCATTGCCTTGAAAAAATAATCGCAGCGCGATTATTTTTTCCCCCATAGCCAGGGCGATGCGCGGGCGCGGCCCGCTGCCGCCCTTTCAGACGCAAAACAGAGGAGCGCCGGGCGCTCCTCTGTTTTTTTGATTGCTAAAATAAGAACCGCCGGCCATGCCGGCGGTTCTTTTAATCATATAGAGGCAACTGATTTAATCCGCCCTCTTATACGGCACATCTTCGAGCGCAGCCGTAACGGCTCACGCCCGCCGGGTACATAAAATCCCTTTCAGAAGCCGCTGCCCCACTATTCGCGGCGCAGCCGGCGAAAGTTTTTAGACATACCTTTTTTCAAAAAAGGTATGAAGTTTTTCGCCGAGGCCTTTTTTCAAAAAGGCCGGAAAAAGGCCGGGGCTTAGAAGCGGGAACGCTCCGTGTAGCTTGTATGCAGGATCCGATGCGCAAGATGGCTGCCGAACTCACCGAAATACTCCTTGTAAATCGTGAGCAGCGCCGGGTTTTCATGGCTCTTGCGCAAGGTCTTTGCCTCGTCGGCGTCATACAGTGCCTTGGCGCGAATGGACTTGAGGTCGACAAAATTACGCACGCTGGCCGGCTGGACAGGCTGGCCGCCGCCGTTGACACAGCCGCCGGGACAGCCCATGATCTCGATAAAGTGGTAATTTTTCATACCGCTCTTGACCTGCTCCAGCAGCTTTTTCGCGTTGGCAAGCCCTGAGGCGACAGCCACGTTGACCGTCAGATCGCCGATCTGGTAGCTGGCCTCCTTGACGCCGGCCGTACCGCGCACGTCGGTGAACTCGACCTGCTCGAGCGGCTTGCCGCCGACCCATTCCGCCGCTGTGCGCAGCGCCGCCTCCATGACGCCGCCTGTCGCGCCGAAGATGACGCTGGCGCCGGTGCTCTCGCCCATCGGGGAATCAAACTCCTCATCGGGCAGCTCTGTAAACTGAATGCCCGCGCGGTCGATCATACGTGCAATTTCGCGTGTTGTCAGCGCGATATCCACATCCGGGATGCCGGAACCGGCCGCATCCTCGTCGTCGCGGCGCACTTCAAACTTCTTGGCCGTGCAGGGCATAACGCCCACAACAACGATATCCTTTTTATCCCATCCCATCTTTTCAGCGTACCAGGTCTTGACCGTTGCGCCGAACATCTGCTGCGGCGATTTGCACGTCGAAAGATTTGGGATCATATCGGGATGATAGTGCTCGCAGTATTTGATCCAGCCCGGCGAACAGGAGGTGATCATCGGCAGGACGCCGCCGTTTTTGACACGCTCGACAAACTCGTGCGCCTCCTCAACAATCGTCATATCGGCGGCGAGATCAGTATCAAACACCTTTTCAAAGCCGATACGGCGCAGCGCGGCGACCATCTTGCCGGTGACGTTCGTACCAACCGGCATTCCGAACGCCTCGCCGAGCGTGGCGCGGATGGATGGAGCTGTCTGGACGACAACGTGCTTGGACGGGTCGTTCAGCGCCGCCCAAACCTCGTCCGTCTGATCCTTTTCATAGATCGCGCCCGTCGGGCAGACAACGATGCATTGGCCGCAGCTCACACAGGCAACTTCGTCGAGGTTCTGCTCAAACGCGCAGGCGATATGCGTATTGAACCCGCGTTCGTTCGGGCCGATGACGCCGATGCCCTGCCATTTGGCGCAGGCCGCGACGCAGCGGCGGCAAAGGATGCACTTGTTGTCGTCGCGGACCATGTGGACCGCGGAATCGTCCTTCGGCCATTCAGGATTGTTCCCGTCATAACGGTGCTCATCGTCCACCTTGAAGTCGTGGCAGAGCTTTTGCAGTTCGCAGTTGCCGCTGCGCACGCAGGAGAGGCATTCCTTTTTATGTGTGGAAAGAATCAGCTCAAGCGTAATCTTACGCGCCTGCTGGACCTTCTTAGAGTTTGTGATGATCTCCATTCCCTCGGCCACCGGATACACGCACGCCGCAACAAGCGAACGCGCGCCCTTGACCTCGACAACGCAGATGCGGCACGCGCCGATCGCGTTGATCTCCTTGAGGTAGCACAGCGTCGGGATCTGGATGCCGGCGTACCGCGCGGCCTCCAGGATGGTGCTGTCCTTCGGCACAGAGAAGGGCATACCGTTGATTTTTATGTTTACCATTTCTTTTTCCATGTTGGTACACTCCTTTCTTATTTCTTGACGATCGCGCCGAATTTGCATTTCTCCATGCAGGCCCCGCACTTAATGCACTTGGTCTGATCGATCACATGCGGATTCTTAACCGATCCGCTGATGGCGCCCACCGGGCACTGACGCGCGCAGAGCGTACAGCCCTTGCACTTTTCCTTTTCTATGCGGTACTGAAGCAGATGTTTGCAGACGCCCGCCGGGCACCGCTTGTCGACGACATGCGCAATGTATTCGTCGCGGAAATAGCGCAGCGTGGACAGCACCGGGTTCGGAGCGGTCTGCCCCAGGCCGCACAGCGCGTTTTCCTTGATGTAATAGCACAGCTCCTCCATCTTGTCGAGATCCTCAAGCGTGGCGTTGCCGCGGGTGATCTTGTCAAGCATCTCATAAAGGCGCTTGGTGCCGATCCGGCACGGCGTGCACTTGCCGCAGCTCTCGTCGACGGTGAATTCGAGGAAGAACTTGGCGATATCGACCATGCAGTTGTCCTCGTCCATGACAATCAGGCCGCCTGACCCCATCATCGAGCCGATGGCAAGCAGGTTGTCATAATCGATCTCCGTGTCGATGAGCGACGCCGGGATACAGCCGCCGGACGGTCCGCCCGTCTGAGCGGCCTTGAATTTCTTTCCGTTCGGGATGCCGCCGCCGATCTCCTCGATGATCTCGCGCAGCGTTGTACCCATCGGCACCTCGACAAGCCCCGTGTTGTGGATCTTGCCGCCGAGCGCAAACACCTTGGTGCCCTTGCTCTTTTCGGTGCCCATCGACGCGAACCACTCCGGTCCCTTGAGGATAATCTGCGGGATGTTGGCCCACGTCTCGACGTTATTCAGGATAGACGGCTTGCCAAACAAACCCTTGACCGCCGGGAACGGCGGGCGCGGGCGCGGCTCGCCGCGGTGGCCTTCAATCGAGGTCATCAGCGCCGTTTCCTCGCCACAGACAAACGCGCCCGCGCCAAGACGCAGCTCGATGTCGAAGTCAAAGCCGGAGCCAAAGATGTCCTTGCCAAGAAAGCCCATCTCACGCGATTGGTTGATCGCGATTTCCAGGCGCTTGACAGCGATTGGATACTCCGCGCGCACATAAATATAACCCTGGTTGGAACCAATCGTATAACCAGCGATCGTCATGGCCTCCAACACGGCGTGCGGGTCGCCCTCGAGCACCGAACGGTCCATGAACGCGCCCGGGTCGCCCTCGTCGGCGTTGCAGCAGACATATTTCTGACCGGCAGGCTGCGCCTTGGCAAAGTTCCACTTGAGCCATGTCGGGAAACCAGCGCCGCCGCGGCCGCGCAGGCCGGACGTTTTGAGAATTTCGATCACATCGTCCGGCGTCATCTCGGTCAGCACCCGGCCGAGCGCCTGATAGCCGTCGTAGGCGATGTATTCGTTGATATCCTCCGGGTCGATAACGCCGCAGTTGCGCAGCGCGACACGCATCTGTTTTTTATAAAAGTCGGTCTGGTCGAGCGATTTGATCTTATCCTCGGCAACCGTCTCGGTGTACAGCAGGCGTTTGACGATGCGCCCCTTGAGCAAGTGCTCGTCGACAATCTCCTTGACATCCTCCGCCTTAACGCGGGAATAAAACGAGCCTTCCGGGTAGACGATGACGACCGGACCGAGCGCGCACAGGCCGAAACAGCCCGTCTTGACGACCTTGACCTCCTCTGTCAGACCTGTCGCGGCAAGCTCGCGCTCAAATTCCTCGATGATTTTGACTGAGCCGGAGGATGTACAGCCAGTACCCCCGCAGACCAGCACATGGGAACGATACATGATGCAGATCCTCCTTTTTATTGATTCATCGCGCCGATGGTGTATTCCGCAACTGGCTTGCCGTTGATCAGATGTTCGGCGACAACGCGCGCAGCCTTTTCCGGCGTCATTTTAACGTATGTAACCTTTTCCCTGCCAGGCTCGAACACTTCGACGACCGGCTCGTACTGGCAGATGCCGATGCAGCCTGTCTGCGCGATTGTCACATTGGAGACGCCGCGCCGCGCGACCTCGTCCGTAAAAGCGGCAAGCACCGGCCGCGCGCCGGCGGCGATACCGCAGGTGGCCATGCCGACCACGACGCGCGTGTTGCCGCTGTCGTCGGCACGGATGCCCATATTGCTTTTCACCTTATCCCTGAGAGCCTGAAGCTCCGCCAAGCTTTTCATAAATAGCGTTTCCTCCCGTTCGCATAGCGCGGCGCCTACTGCGCCTGCGCCGTAATTTCCTGCGTGTTCTCCCGGATGAACGAACCGATAAACGCGACCACCTCCGGATTGGAAAGCGGCACGTCGCCGAGCACCGCGCAAAATTCGCGCGTGTCCGCCGTAAACGAGGACTCGCCGCGGCGGTACGTATATGTAAAGTCGATCTCCGGGTTGCATTGGATGAGCGAGCAGATTGTCGCAGCGATATCCCCCAGCGGCATCCGGTCGATATGCGTCAGGCCAAACACGGCACGCACCGTCGTGCCGCGACCAGGAGCCGTTTCGATTGTCAGGCCGCCGCCCGTCATCTCGGCCGCCATCTTCAGAAACGGCACGCCAAGCCCCACCCTGCGCGTCGTGCGCGTCGTAAAAAACGGGTCTGTCACATGCGCGGCCTGCTCGGGCGTCATACCGCAACCGTCATCGGCCACCGTAATCGTCATGGTATCGCTTTCCGGCTGTTCATCAACCATAATCTCAATCAACCGGGCGCCGGCACGCACCGAATTCTGAGCGATATCCAGCACATTCAGCGACAATTCCTGCATTCAAACTCACCTGTACTTCGCGAGGATTGTGTCGACATCGTCCACGGTCAAACGGCCGTAGACCTCGTCGTTGATCGTCATAACCGGGGCCAGTCCACAGGCGCCGATACAGCGGCAGGCGTCCAGGCTGAATTTCCCGTCCGGCGTGCACATTCCGCTTTCGATGCCGAGCTTTTCCTGCAAGCGGTTAAAGATATCGCCCGCGCCTTTGACATAGCAAGCGGTGCCCAGGCAGACGGAAATTTTGTATTGCCCCTTGGGGTTGAGCGTAAACTGCGAATAAAATGTCGCGACGCCGTAAATTTCCTCCAGCGGGATATCAAGCCCGTCTGAAATCATCTTCTGCACCTCAATGGGCAGATAGCCGTAGATTTCCTGCGCGCCCTGCAGCACGGGCATCAATGCGCCTTTCTGCCCTTTGTGAGCCGCAATCACCTCGCGGAGCTTCGCCTCCTGCTCCGCAGTGCCGGTGAACGGGACCACGGTTTTGGTGTTCGCCATTCGATTGAAAACCTCCTTCAAATCTGGTTGCGCGCGGAACAGCCGCGCGCGGTCAACGTAATTGTTATAATTATATCAGATTCATAGGAGCGCGTCTAGGCATTTTCACAAGAAAGCCATTCATTTCTTACAAAAATACCGTTTTAGTAGACAAACATTTTTGCAGTTTTAACATTTTCTTTGTCGCTGCATTGTGCCTCATGCACAATTAAATTGAACTATTTCCCATCAATTACAATTTGTCCCGCACTATAAAAAAAGCGCCCCCATCAGGGACGCCTTTTTTACGCGGAGTGTCAGCTCTGCTTAAATTCGGTCCAGATATCGTTATAAAGATCGGCTGTCTCACCGACATCCATAATGAATTCCGCGCCTGCAATCGCCTCATCCGGGATGACGAGCGCCTGATTGGACAGGTACGGCGTCGCGGCGGAATTGCAGCTGATATAATAAATCTGGTCGGTGATATGCGCCGAGCGTTCACCGTCAAGAATAAAGTCCAAAAACGCGTGCGCATTGTCGGCGTGCGGCGCTTTGGCTGGAATGAAACAGGAATCAATGCCAAAGCCAAGCCCTTCCTTGGGGAACACAACCTCAAAATTGGGGTTCTCGTTGAGGACCGTCAGCACCTGCGACGTAAACATATAACCGACGGATGTCTCTCCGCTTAACATCAGGTTATACGGCGTGTTGTAATCAAGCGCGCGAATATTTGGGCGCAGAGTCAGAAGCTTTTCCCTGGCCTCGTCAAGCACAGCCGGGTCCGTCTCGTTAAAGCTCTTGCCCATCGTTTTCAGCGTGATGCCGATGACATTGCGCGCGTCGTCCATCACAACGACCGAATCGGCAAGCGCCGGATTCCACAGATCTTCATAACCGGTGATCTCCAAATCGCCGACCAGCTCGGGATTGTAGATGATCAGCGGAATGCCCGCCGAATACGGGACGGTATATTCGTTGTTTTCATCATAGAACTTGCCCTGGAAAGCCGGGTTGATATTTTTAAAATTGGGGATCTTCGACTTATCCAGCTTCATCAGCAAATCCTGGCTGCGCGCGATATCGATGATATAGTCGCTGGCCAGCACCAGATCGTAATCTCCGCCCTGCTGGATTTTCATGAGCATTTCCTCATTCGACTGGAACACGCTGTAATTGATCTTGATGCCCGTCTGTTCCGTAAACTCGGCAAGCACATCGTCCGGGAAATACGTGGCCCAGGTGAAGATGTTGAGGACCTTCTCATCAGCCTTTTTGCCGCATGCCGCCAGCCCTAAGGCCAATACCGCCGCCATCAACAGCGCCAGGATTCGTTTTGTCTTTTTCATTTCTTCTCTCCTTCTGTTTTATTGCATATTGTCAACCGTATCCAACCGCCGGACTGTTCCCATTTTTCAGCGCAATGATCTTTTATTCGCAGCAGCGGCGCGGCCGGTTTTTATACGTTGTCTGTCCCAGGAAAGGCCAGGGGAGCAAAATCCATGCCATCCGCGCAGCGCTATGGCGCGCGCAATCCGTGCGCGGATTGCTCACCGCCGGGCGCTGCGCTTGCCCGTCCGGCTATTCGGGGCTTTCCGGCGCTATAAGCGCCGGGCGCGGACAAGCCGCGGCTGCGCCCCTCAGCGCGCCTCACAAGGGGAGGGTCGAGCGACCCCTCCCCTTATGTTATCCCCACCTCTGCCTGGCGCGATCGTATCGGGCGCACGCCAGTACGTCTGGAGAGGGATTGTTTAACTGAACCTGCCCCACTGTTCGCGGCGCAGCCGGCTAAAGTTTTTTGCCAAGCTTTTTTTCAAAAAAGCGGGAACGGGAGCTTTTTTGAAAAAGACGGGAGAACGCAACGAGGAGAAAGACGGCGCCAAGCAGGACGGTGCACAGGGCGTTGATTTCAGGGGTGACGCCCATGCGCAGCATGGAGTAAATCTCAAGCGGAAGCGTGCTTGTCTGCGCACCCGTGACAAAGAAGCTGATGACCACGTCGTCCATGCTCATAGCGAAGGCAAGCAGCGCGCCCGACAGGATCGCGGGCGCGATCAGCGGCAACGTGATGTCGAAAAAGGCGCGCTGCGCCGACGCGCCCAGATCGCGCGCGGCCTCCCCAATCGACGGATCGAGCGCCGACAGGCGCGCCTTGACATTGATAAAAATGTATGGGACACAGAAGGTCGTATGCGCAAGCACCAGCGTCAGCATACCGGCGGGCAGGCGTACAAACGTAAAAAACGACAGATACGCCATGCCGAGGATGATCTCCGGCACCATAATCGGGATCATGGACAGGTTTTCAAGCGCGCCGCGCGCCCTGAAATGGCGGCCGGACAGCCCCACCGCCCCGAGCGTGCCGAGCACCGCGGCCGACGCGCTGCTGATCAGCGCCAGCTCCAAACTGTTGAAAAACGCGTTGATGAGCGTTTGGTTGTGGAAGAGCTTTCCATACCAGGAAAATGTGAAGCCCGCCCAATGGAACAGCTTCGTATCGTTAAACGAATAAGCGATGACAACCGCGATCGGCAGGTACAACAGCAGCAGAATCAGCACGACGTAAATCCCGGGGAACCTTGAACGCTTTTTCACACGATCCCCTCCAGACTTTTTTCGCCGGACAGGCGGCGGTACCCGCCGATTACGAGCAGGGTCGCCGCCATCATCACAACGGACAGCGCCGCGCCAAGCGGCCAGTTGCGCGCGGTGAGCAGCTCGTCGCGGATCAGGTTGCCGAGCAGCATGGTTTTGGAGCCGCCGAGCAGGTCGGAAATAAAGAACAACCCGATTGACGGGATAAAGACCAGCACGCAGCCGGCCATAATGCCCGCACGCGTCATCGGAACGGTGATCGTCCAGAACGCGCGCCAGCGGCCCGCGCCGAGGTCGCGCGCCGCCTCGATGAGCGCAGGATCCAGCTTGGCCACCGCGTTGTAAACCGAAAGGATCATAAACGGAATCAGCGCATACACCATACCGACCAGCACCGCACCAAAATTATACAACAGCTTGAGCGGAGCGTCAATCAGCCCGAGCGCAGCCAGAAGCGAATTGACAACGCCCTGTCCGCGCAGCAGGATCATCCAGCCGTAAATACGCACAAGCGAATTTGTCCAAAACGGTACGATCACAAGCATCAGCGCGAGCGACCGTTTTTTCGGCGGCAGCCCGGCGGTAAAATAGGCGAACGGATAGCCGATCAAGAGCGTCAGCAGCGTCGTCAGCACAGCCAGCCACAGGCTGCGTCCAAAAACGCTCAAGTAATTCGGATCGAGCAGCTTCTGATAACTCTCCAGCGTAAACGCCGCCTCAACGCCCCAGGTATCGGCGCGGCGCATAAAGCTCATGCACAGGATATAAATCAGCGGCACCGCCACAAATACCGCCGTCCACAGGATAAACGGCGCGGCCGCCAGCGGGAACCGGCGTCTTTTATTCATGGATGACCGCCCCTTTCCACGATCACGGCACAAGCCGGCTTCCAATGGATGCGCACCGTCTCGCCCACCTCGGCCCGGTCGCCTCCGCCGCCCATGCCGCTGACAGTCAATTCCTGCCCGTCAGCCAGGCGCAGTGTTGTGCGCAGCATCCCGCCCGTATAGCTGTGCGCCTGTACCACGCCCGTCAAATCGAAGCCATAACGGCTCTCCTCGCCGAAGCGGATGCGTTCGGTGCGCACGGAGAGCGTCACGCGCTCGCCCGGCGTGCCGTCGCCGGCCGCTTTGATTACGCCGCCGGCAAACGCCAGCGTCAGCGCGCCTGTCTCGTCGCGGCCGGTGATGGTTGCAGTAAAGATATTGCTCTGCCCGATGAATTCCGCGGCGAAACGCGTCTGCGGGCGCTCATAGATATCGTCGGGCGTGCCGAGCTGAAGGATGCGCCCCTCGTTCATGATGCCGATGCGGTCGCTCATATTGAGGGCTTCCTCCTGGTCGTGCGTAATGTAGATAAATGTGATGCCCAAATTTTTCTGAAGCGTTTTCAACTCCGTCTGCATCTGGCGGCGAAGCTGCAAATCGAGCGCGCCGAGCGGCTCGTCGAGCAGCAGCACGGCCGGATCGTTGACAATTGCACGCGCAATGGCTACGCGCTGGCGCTGCCCGCCTGAAAGCTGCGACGGCATACGCGCGCCGTAGCCCGGAAGCTGCACAAGCGAAAGCATCTCGTCGACGCGGCGGCGGATTTCATCCTTTGGCGTCTTTTTCAGCCGCAGGCCATATCCAATGTTGCGCGCGACGTTCATATGTGGGAACAGCGCGTAGCTTTGAAACACCGTGTTGACATTGCGCCGGTTCGGCTCCCAGTCGGTCACGTCGCTGCCCTGGAGCAGCACGCGGCCGCCGTCGGGCGCTTCAAGCCCCGCAATAATGCGCAGCGTCGTCGTTTTGCCGCATCCGGACGGCCCAAGCAGCGTCAAAAATTCGCCCGCCTGTACGTCAAGGCTCACGCCGGTCAGCGCCTCGGTCGTTCCAAAGGTCTTGTGAACGTCGCGCAGCGATAAAATTAGTTCCTCCATGCTATCTCCTCCCTGGGATCTGTGTCCGAATCCTGTCCGCCAAAGCGCCCGGTTCTTCTGTTCAGCGGATAATCAGGCCCAGCAGCTTCGCCAGGCCGCAAGCCTGTACGGCGGTGACAACCGCGCCCCGCAGGCTCGGCGGATCGACGATCAGGCCATCGATTTGGCAGGTTGTCAAATCCATCCCCTCAAGCGGCGTTTTAAACAGCTCCGCAGCCATAAGCGAGCACACTTCAAACGTCACGGCGCGCCAACGCAGCTCGTGAAACGCGGCGCCGGCGCAGTCGCACCGCTCAAAGCGTGTATCCCGAAGCTGCGCGCGCGAAAACTGCGCATAACCGCAGGCGCAGCCGGTAAACAGCGCGTCCGAAAGCGCAGCCTCGCCGAAATCCGCGCCGGTCAGGCGGCAGTCCTCAAACAGGACGCGCGTCATGGAACAGCCGTGCAGATCGGTGTTCGACAAATCGCAGCGCACAAACGACACATCTGTAAAAAACGACTTAGCCAGCGACGCGCCGGAAAAACGGACGCCCTCGAACCGCACGCGCGTAAACGCGCCCTTCTCCAGATGTGCGCCAGTCAAGCCGCACCGGCGCAGCGCCGTGTCGGCGAAACGCGCCTCCGGCAGCTCTAAAGCGTCGAGCGAAACGCCCTCCAGGGCACAGCCCGTACATTCGCAGTCAGGCTGTCCATCCGGCAAACCGCACGCCTGCGTGATCTGCAGCCCCTCAGCCGGCGCGCCGTGCGCCCAAAGCCCGCGCAACGCGCCGGGCGGCGCAGGGGACAGCGCCGGCATACGCGGCGGCTCGGGCCGCCGCGGCCCGAGCGCCTTCGGCGCGCTCACCGCGTCACCACGCGGCCCGCGCGCACGCCGGTTATCCGGTCGTGTTCGACAGCCGCCGCACCGCCGACAAACACATAATCAAAACCGCTTGCAAACACAGACGGGTTTTCATACGAGGCGTCCGCCGCCAGACGCCCAAGTTCAAATACGTTGATATCGGCGTCGTATCCCTTCCGGAGCAGGCCCTTGCCGCGCAGCCCGAGCACCGAAGCGGGGCGGGCGGTCATCTTGTGGACAGCCTGCTCCAGCGTGAGTACCGGCTCTCTGCGCACATAATCGATCAGCACCTTTGGGAACGCCGCGTACAGACGTGGATGCGGCGTCCCGCCGGACGGATAGACCGCGTCGGAAATCACATTGCTGTACGGATACCGCAGCACCGCGCGGATATCCTCCTCGGAGGTGATGAAATCGACCATCGAAATCCGGCACTCCTCCTCGGCAAGCAGGCGGCAGGCGCAGGCGCACGGGTCCTCGCCGCGCGCCGCCGCGATCTCCGCCACGCTCATGCCGGTATATGCCTGGTTCTCCGGCCGTGTGAACGTGGTACAGCGGATATTCTCCCAGCCGATCAGATTCACGAGGTTTTCAAACCGGCCAGACGGCTCTGCAAAAATCCCCCGCAGCTCGTCCACCTTTGCCGGGTCGCGCAGGCGGCGCGTGATCGCGGGCGCCCCGCCGTCGAGAAACCACGGCGGCAAGATCTGCAAAAGCTGCGTCGAGCCGGCCGTATACGGATAGACGTCACAGTCGACACGCAGGCCGCTTTCACGCGCCTCATCAAGGATTTCAAGCGCGCGTGTCATCCCATGCCCCCAATTGCGCCGCCCGATACACTTGAAATGGCTGACATGCAGCGGCGCGCCGAGCCGCCGCGCGACGTCGATCACCTCGTCAAGCGACTGGTGGAACGTGTCGCCCTCGCCGCGCACATGCGTGACCAGCGGCACGCCGGCCCCCCGCACGGGCGCGAGCACCTGCGCAAAGCCGTCGGCGTCGTAGCAGTATTCCGGCGCATAAACGATACCCATCGACACGCCGAGCGCGCCGTTGGCCAGCGCGTCCTCCAGCAGGCCACGCGCAGCGGCAAGCTCGCCCGGCGTCAGGACGCCCGGCGCATAGCCGCGCACCGCAGCGCGTACCGTCCCGTTTCCCACCAGCATCCCGACATTGAGCGGCAGCGGCGTTTGGCGCACAAGCGCCAGATACTCCGCAAACGTCTCAAACGGCGCGGGCGCGTTTACATCACCGATTACCGGCTGCAAAAACGCATGGATTTCATCGCGCCGCGCGGCCGGGCACGGCACGGCCGACAGCCCGCAGTTGCCGTTGACGACCGTCGTCAGGCCCTGATGCAATTCAGCTTCTCCAAAGTCCGGGGAGAACAGCCGCACATCGGCATGGCGGTGAATATCGATAAACCCCGGCGTCACAAGCCGCCCCGCAGCGTCGATCACGCGCGCCGCGCCGCTCTCAATGCGCGGCGCGACAGCCGCAATTTTGCCGTCCAGGACCGCCACATCGGCCGGTACGGCGGAATCGCCGCTCCCATCGACGACCGTCCCGCCGCGGATCAAAAGATCATACACGTTCCGTTTTCCCCCTTCCCGTCCCATCCGGGACGCAGTTGACCAGATAAACGCCGCCGCAGACGAGCGCCAGAGCCGCCAGGTTTTTTATGCTGAAAAACCGTTCGCCAAGCACAACCGCCGAGCACAGCGCGCCGAACACCGGCGTCAGCGAATTGTAGATGCTGATTTTGGCGACCGGGTTGTATTTGAGCAAAAGCGTCCAGATTGTGAACGCCATGGCCGACAGCACGGCAAGATATCCGAGCAGCAGCCACGCAGCCCCGGACGGCGGGACCGCGCGCCCGCCCATCGCAGCGCCGCCCGCCAGCAAAAGCGCGCCGCCGCCGAGCAGCTGCCAGCCGGTGACGGCCGCCGGGTCCAGGCCGCGCGCCGCACGGCCGCTGATGACGCCGCCAAATGCGAACGAAGCCGCGGCCAGCAGCATCAGCCCATCGCCGCGCCATGAAAAGCCTCCCATGCCGCCTGCGCCGAGGTTTACGAGCACAACGCCCGAAAAACCGACGGCGCAGCCTGCGGCGCGGCGCGCGGTCATCCGTTCGCCGGCACACAGAAAATGCGCCAGGAGCACGCCGATAAACGCGGCGCTTGAATCGATGATCGCGCCTTTCGTGCCGGTAGTATGCGCCATGCCGGCATAAAAGAACAGGTATTGCAGCGTTGTCTGCACAAGCGCAAGCAGCGCCACGCCGCCCCACCGGCCGCGCGGGATGGTCGGCGGCCGTCTTGTGAGCACGGCCGTGCAGACAAGCGTCAGCGCCCCCGCGAGCACAAACCGCTCCCCCGCGAAGGCCATGCGCCCGGCCATATCGTCCGGCGCGAGCAAAAACAGCGCGTACCCGCGCTTGACGGCCGGAAACGCCGTTCCCCACAAAAAGACGGCGCACACCGCGAGCAGATGCGTCAGCGGACCGCCGCGCAGCGCGCGCGGCCCGTCCACGGCGCTCACGCGCCGCACTGGCGCGCCAGGCGCAGAAAATCGTCGGCAAACTGTTCGACAGCCGCTTCCGGCGTCGCCCAGGATGTGACGAAACGCATCGCGCAATGCGTCTCGTCGACACGCATCTGAAGCTCAAACCTGTAATCTGCAGCCCTGAGCGCCTCGATCAGCCGGTCGGGCAGCACGGCAAACTGCTGGTTTGTCAGGGAATCGCTCATCATGGGATAGTCGTTTTCCGTGAACAGATCGCGCAGGCGGCGGCCCATCGCGTTGGCGTGCGCGCCAAGCTCTGTATACAGGTTGTCCGCCAGCAGCGCCTCAAACTGAAGGCCAAGCAGGCGGCCTTTTGCCAGCATACCGCCGCGCTGCTTGATGTGATAGCGAAAATCCGGCTTGAGCGCGTCGTTTGTGATGACGACCGCCTCGCCGAACAGCGCGCCGCATTTTGTCCCGCCGATTGTAAACACATCGCACAGCCGCGCCAGATCAGGCAGCGTCACGCCGCTGTGCCCATCGGCCAGCGCCATCGCCAGGCGCGCGCCGTCCAAATACAGCCAAAGCCCGTTGGCGCGGCAAAAAGCGGAAAGCTCCTCGAGCTGCCCGAGCGTATACGTTGTGCCGATCTCGGTCGTATCCGATATGTAAACCATCTTCGGCTGGACCATATGCTCGTCAGGATGCGCGGCAAGCGCCTCGGCCGCCGCCTTTGGGGACAGGCGCCCGTCAAGTGAAGCAAGGCCGACCGCTTTGTGTCCCGTGGCTTCAATCGCGCCTGTTTCATGCACGCAGATATGGCCCGTATGCGCGGCCAGTACCGCTTGATGCGGGCGAAGCGACGCAGCGATCACGGTCATATTCGCCTGGGTGCCTCCCACAAGAAAATGCACATCGGCTTTGGGCGCGTTACAGAGCGTCCGCACCCGTTCGCGGGCGCGCGCGCAGTAATCGTCGGTACCGTAGCCGTCGGTCTGTTCAGCGTTTGTACGCGTGAGCGCCTCAAGCACCCGCGGATGTGCGCCCTCGCTGTAATCATTTTTGAAGCTGTACCCCATTGTAAAAAGACACTTCCCCATCGTATACTCAAAAGATACATTTTATTATAGTACGATTTTCCCGATAACACAACCTTTCTCTGGAGAACCAGACCTGGCGGGCTGTTTTGGCGTATACCAATTGTAAAAAGTTTATAAAGATAACGGCGGACGATTGTTTTTTACAAGCGGCAGGGATACAATAAACAGGAAACAGATGAATGAAATGGAGACGACCTGATGATTACTTTTGAGCAGATCTTTGAAAACGAGCAGATCAAAACATACATACGCAAGGCCGACGACGCGCTGCGGGTGCTTGGCTTCACAGAGCACAGCTTCGCGCATGTCGGCAAGGTGGCGCGGCAGGCGCGCGATATTCTGCTGACGCTCGGATATCCGGAGCGTACCGCCGAGCTGGCGCAGATTGCGGGCTATCTGCACGACATCGGCAATGTGATCAACCGCGTCGATCATGCGCAAAGCGGCGCCGTCATGGCGTTTCGCCTGTTGGACAACATGGGCGCGGACGCCGAGGACATTGCAACCATTATCAGCGCGATCGGCAACCACGACGAGGGTACGGCCGTGGCGGTGGATGCTGTGGCCGCCGCGCTGATTCTGGCGGACAAGACAGATGTGCGCCGCACACGCGTGCGCAACCGCGATATGGCAACCTTTGATATCCATGACCGTGTCAACTACGCTGTTGAAGAATCCTCCACGGCAATCTCCGGCGACAAAAAATCGATTACACTCCAAATCCGCATTGATACGGAGCTTTCCTCAGTCATGGATTATTTCGAAATTTTCCTCGACCGTATGCTGCTCTGCCGCAAGGCGGCCGAACGCCTGGGCCTTAAATTCCGCCTGGTTATCAACGGCCAGACCGTGCTCTGAAGCTTAAACAGATCCGCCTTCCTTTGGGCCGTACCATGCGCACCGCTTCAGGTCGACACGGCCGTCTGCAAAAAACGGGACGCCCTCCGCTTCGAGCAAATCCCGCTGCGCTCCCGGTCCGCCGAACGCGAACGCCGGCGCGAGCCGGCCCTCGCGGTTGACGACGCGGTGGCATGGGATTTCCGCCCCCGGCGAGGGGTTGCGCCGCAAAGCCCAGCCAACCGCGCGCGACGCGCGCGGATTTCCGCACAGCAGGGCGATTTGGCCATAGGTGGCGACGCGGCCGCGCGGAATCAGCCGGACAGCCGCGTAAACGCTTTCATCAAACGTCATGAGGGCATCCATCCTTTTTTAAAAATTCAGATCAGCCCCATGCCCAACCGGCATGGAGCTGATCTTTTTTGTCTGCCGAATGCTTTAGAACCTGTATTCACAGCCGCAAAACGCCGTCCATCTATCCGCGGCAGATACCTCGCTGCCTGCGGCGCAGCCTGTAAAAATCCGGAACCCACCCCACTGTTCGCGGCGCAGCCGACTAAAGTTTTTTGGCTTACCTTTTTTTCAAAAAAGGTAAGGTTCAAAAAAGCGGGGGCTGGAGCGGGAGGCAGACTTCCGTCACCCAATTGTCAGGATTTTGATCCATCGCGGGGCTGACATGATAGATCGAGAACATGCAGCCGCCGATCTGACGGCCGTTCGCTTCGATCCATGCGCCGAGCGCCGCGCAGGCGGCTGAGGTTTGATCATGGCGGCCATGCACCATTGTCGACGCCGCTTCAACCGCCGCAAGCTCACAGTAAAGCGGATGGGACGGGTCTGCCGCATCCGAAACCATACATACCTGTACATCAACATCCGACTCGCGGTAGCCTTCGTCGAAATATACCGATACAGCCTGATACGTCCCGTCCGGGACCTGTTCGCCCAGACGCCGCCAAAGAATCCCTTCATCCTCATAACGCGGGATGATATCCCGCAGGCAGTACGCCTTTCTGACAAAAAATTTCTTGCATTCAACCGGATAATTCATAAACATTTCATCCTTTCCCACCTGTTCGATGGCCGATGCAAGCAGCACGGCGCGGGCCTCGAGCACCCGCGCCTGCGCCTGCGTGCGGGAAAGGCTTTGCATCAGATAGCGCCGCAGACTGTCCGCGTCGCCATACCGGGTCAGAATTTCGGACGTATCCGCCAGGCCAAAGCCCAGCGCCCGCAAGGCGCGGATACGTCCGGCTGTACAAAGCTGCGCCGCCTCATAATAGCGGTATCCCGAATCCGGGTCGATATACCCCGGGCGCAGCAGGCCAAGTTTATCGTAATGGCGCAGCATACGGATACTGATCATCGCCAGCCGGGAAAATTCGCCGATCCTGAACATGCAAAGCCGCCCCTTTCCTTCTTACATCTTTGCGCGCAACGTAAGCATACACTATGACACAATGTTAGAGTCAAGGGGCAATAAAATCAAAATGCAACTAACCATCCGGCAGTCTGGACGGCAAGCTTATGCATCCTTTATGATCATGACCGGAATCGGCGGGCAATTCGGACGGTTGGCAAACTGCGCCGTGATAACGGTAAAGGCGCGGTGATCGATTGTTTTAAAATAATCCATCAGCGCGTCGCGCTCGGCAAAGCCCGTGTCGCGTCCATAGTAAATACATAAGCTCATAACGCCGCGCGGCTTTAACAGCCTAAGGCCGGCTTCGATTGCGGCGATGCTGCTTTCTGCGCGCGTGTTGATTGAATGATCTCCGCCGGGCAGCCATCCGAAATTAAATGTGATACAGCTCACTGATTCCGGCGCAGCATATGCAGCCATATTGGCGTGGCTGTCGAGCACAGCGCGTCCAATTCCCGCAAAACCGCGCGTATGCAGCAGTTCGGTTGTGCTGTCAACCGCCTCCTGCTGGATATCAAAAGCAAGCACGTGCCCAGATCCGCCGACAAGCGAGCAGAGAAACGCCGTATCATGTCCGCGGCCCGCGGTCGCATCGATGCAGAAATCCCCTGGCTTTACATGCCGCGCGATGAAATCATGCGCCACCTGAAGCGCGCTGAATTTACCGGCCATCATACCTCTCCCTCATCGCCTGGAATATGTCCGCCGCTTTTAGCTATGCGTTTTATTCCCAGGTTTTCCATATCTCAGGGCAGTACCCGACCGTCGCCTGACGGCCGTTGCGTACTATCGGCGTCTTGAGCACGGACGGCATCTCCAGCAGCTTTTCGATCACCGCTTCCTCGCTGGCCAGCCAGGCGACATAGGAACGGTCGTAATCCTTTGATTTCTCGTCGATCAGCGGCTTTAACGCGCCGACAGCGCGGCGCACATTGTCAAGCTCGCCGCGGCTCATGCCGTAGCGCGGCAGGTCGATGCTTTGGAATTTGACGCCGCGTTCTTTAAAATACCGCTCGGCCTTCTTTGTATCAAAGCATTTCGACTTCCCATAAATTTGTATATTCATATCAGACCATCCATTTCCATACTGCGCGCGGGGCTGGCATTTTCGCCGGGACGTTTTTTATAAAAGTTAGCGCCTGCAAAATCCATGCCAGCCGCGCGGCATCTGTCATGGATTTTGCCGGGGGCGGGCGGTGCGTCTAAGCAGGCTCTTGCGGCCTGCGGACCGCGCTTTTTATGAGGGCTGCGGCCCGGGGTAAAGGGCGCTGCCCTCGGCGGGAGCCAAAGCCCGCGAAGGGCTTTGGCTCCCGCCTTCACCCGCCGCCTTTTGAAAAAGGCGGGCGAAAACTTTTGATCGCCGCGGCGTGAAATCCGATTACGCAGCGCCGCCCCATTATTCGCGGCACAGCCTATCTAACCACCGACGGCTGTCCCACTGTTCGCAGCGCAGCCGATTAAAGTTTTTTGGCTTACCTTTTTTTCAAAAAAGGTAAGTTTCAAAAAAGTGGGAAAGCTGTTCGCGCGCGCCGGTCAGCGTACCCTGCACCAGGCCGGGCTTTCCTCCGCCGCGGCCGTCAAACGTTTCGTTGAGCGCAGCGCCAAGCGGGCGCACATCCGTCTGTTCGCTGCCGACCGCATAGCTCCAGCGGTCCCCTTCGCCGCCAGCCAGCACGGTGGCCACGCCGCATCGGCTGGTAAGCGCCATACAGAGATGACGCAAATCGGCCGGTTCCATCGCCTCCTCGAACAAAACGGCGCAGCGCGCGCCCTGCTCAACTTCTTTCGCGCGGTATGCGAAAAGCTGCCTGCGCAGCGCGGAAAGCCGCTGTCTGAGCGCCTCATTCTCCCGCTGCATACGCGCGGCCGCGCCGGCAACTTCGCCGGGTTTTGCGGACAGAAGCGCCGATATCGCATGAACCGACGCGTTCTTCGCTTCATAGTCCTTGAGCGCGCGGCCGCCACAGCAGAGCCATACACGCGTGCCGCCCTTATACCGCTGCGCTGACAGCAGCTTGATTATACCCACCTCGCCGGTGCGTGCCGTATGTGTTCCGCAGCAGGCGCAAACATCGGCGCCCGGCACGGTTACGATACGCACCGCCCCGGAAAGCGCCTTTTTGCTCCTGTAAGCAAGCGCAGCCAGCGCCCCGGCGTCCGGATATTCGATCCGAACCGGCACGTCGCGCCAGACCGTCTCGTTTGCAAGCTGTTCGGCGCGCAGCAATTCATCCCATGAAAGCTCGCGGCTGAGATCAATTGTCACAGTGTCTCGCCCCATATGAAACCCGACATTGTCAACACCATAAAGGCTGTGCAGCAGCCCTGAGAGGATGTGCTCCCCGGTATGGTGCTGCATATGTGAAAAGCGGACCGGCCAATCGATCTGGCCGTGCACCGCTGTCCCGACGGCGAGCGGCCCGTCGGTTATATGGCGGATTTCCCCGTCCGGCCCATCCTGGGTATCACATACGCGCACGCCGCCGAGCGCGCCCGTATCGCCGGGCTGGCCGCCGCCTTCGGGATAAAACGCGGTCCGATCCAGCGTGACGGACCATGCGTCAACGATCATTTCGCATGCGGTTACAACCGCGTCAAACGCGTCTATATAGGCATCCTCATAAAACAGGCGGCGCGTCATGCCTTGAGCCGCTCCCATTCGGCGGGTTTAAAGCCCGCAAGCACAAAACCGTCTCCGACCACCAGCGGACGCTTCACCAGCATCCCATCCGTCGCAAGCAATGCGAATTGCTCCTCGTCGCTCATATGGGGGAGCTTGTCCTTTAATTCCAGCGCCTTATAACGCAGGCCGCTAGTATTGAAAAAACGCTTGAGCGGCAGCCCGGAACGCTGCGCCCAATCGCGCAGTTCCTCGGCGGACGGATTTTGTTCAACAATATGGCGCGCCGTATAGGCCACACCGTTTTCATCGAGCCACTTTTTTGCCTTTTGACAGGTGCTGCACTTGGGGTATTCCAAAAATAAAACCATCTGCCGTTCCTCCTTATTCGTCGTCCAATATCGCCTGCACGCGGCCGACACGGCCATCCTCCAGCATCACCTTGATACCATGCGGATGCGTGCGGCTGTTTGTCAAAATCCGGGACACACGGCCGCGCGTCAGCGCCCCGGTCGGCTGATCCTTTTTTAAAACAATATCCACAAGCGCGCCGGGTTTTATATCGGCACGGCTTCTTCCATCCATCATACGCCCTCCGGCGCGCTGTCCGCACAGACATTTTCGCGCGCAACATCGAGTATAAACGGCTTAAACCGTTCCATGCGCTCCATCAGCGCATCCAACCCATAATCAAGCTTATACTCCATCTCCTCACGGTATAGAGGAAGCGCCGTGTAGAGATTGATACGGACGCCGTCACGCGTCTCAAGCGGGCCGGCAAGCGCCGGCTGATCGATCAGGAGCGTACCGCTCAGGGCCGTATTTTCGGCATAAGGTAAATAATCGGCTGTATTGGGAATAGTGTGTCCTGCGCCAAACCAGGTGTCATATTCATGCGGAAAGCGTGCGAGAAACTTGAGCAGACGCGCAGGCCAGCAGGCTTCCTGCGTGTCGCCGCCGAGCGCCTGCATGTCCCAATCGCCGGGCAACAGCATCATCAGCTCCGCCCGCTCCAGTTTTTTCCGCCCTTGAACTTCACACGGCACCGACATGGGCAAATCGCTCATACCAGTCGTATAAAGGACAAAATATCCGCCGGCAGCATCCGGCTCCATCACATGCAGGTCAATATGGATAAAATCCGACATCAATTCATGCAGCACATGAACCTGCCGCCCTGAAAAAGCTCTGTCCATATGCGCTTCGATTTCCTCACAGTAAAGCGTCGGCGCGGGCGGCCGCCATCCTGTTTCACGCGCATCCTCATAGCGGTAAACCGGCGTGCCGTCCGCCGTATATGTTTCCGGATCGACACGCCGGCCGGCGCGCCGGCGTTTTTCATTTGCGGATTTGTTAAACAACGCCATATCATCTTCCTCCCAACATCGCAAATACTTGCAATGCACCACGCCATGGACCTTCCATGACGCGGACATACCAAATGGATGTCCGGCCGCACCGCTCAGGTACATTTACCAGAATGCGTCCGCCCTTGGAATCGGAGCAATTTGAAAAGGCAGGCGGCATGAGCGCGCCCTGACTTTTCAAAAAATCGGAGCAAGCTTTCGATCGCTTGCTCCGATGTTTAGCAATCGGCCGAAATCACTATGCGCAGGGCGCAGGCGCTTTCTTTTTGATATGAAAAAAAGCCTGGAGCACAAATTGGCTCCAGGCCCTTGCCTGGTGGCGGAGATGAAGGGATTTGAACCCTTGCGCCGGTTTCCCGACCTACTCCCTTAGCAGGGGAGCCCCTTCACCAACTTGGGTACATCTCCAAAATCAGTGGCAATATAAATATCATAAATACGAAAAGCTGCTGGCGGAGAGAGTGGGATTCGAACCCACGGCCCTTTTGGGGTCACTGGTTTTCAAGACCAGCTCCTTAAACCGCTCGGACATCTCTCCATATGTCACGCTGTTTATAATACCATATTTAACCGGACAAGTCAAGCCCTTCCCCCAGCGTGCAGCCTTCATTTTTTGCGGCGTTTTTTGTGCGCAGGCTTTTTGCGGACAGAAAATCCAAACGTACCGATGCGCCGTCCAAGCTCAAAATAGGACCCGTGCGCATAAGCCGCCAAGCCGGCGCGCTCCAGGCATAAGCGGCCATCCGCATCGATCAGGGACGGATCAACCGCTACAGCCATGATCCGCGCAAGAAACATATCATGCGAGCCGAGCCGGAGCACCTGCTCAACGGCGCATTCGATCGACAGCGGGCTTTGGGCAAGCGAGGGCGCCTCCACAGCCGACGACGCCTGCGCGGTCAACCCGCACGCCTCGAATTTATCAACATCCCGGCCTGACCGCACGCCGCAGAAATCGGCTGCACACACAAGCTGCGCCGTGGTCAGATTGACCACGTATGATCCGTTCTGTTCAATTAAACTATGCGAGTAGCGCTGCGGGCGCACAGATACATAAGTCATCGCGGGATGGGTGCAGACAATGCCGGTCCAAGCTGCGGTAAAAACGTTTGGCGCTTCCAGCGTGCCGCAGGTGACAAGCGCCGGCGGCACAGGCGCCAGCATTGCGCCTGGCTTCCAGATGGTTTTCAAATAGCTTCCCCCATTTTGGCCAGATCATTCCCGGATGCGCTGTAAACTGCACATCCGGCTGTTTCCTACAGTATACCATGCCGGCCGCGCCGATTCAACCGTATGGCATATGTATGGACCTGCCCGGCGCAAATACGCCGGGCAGATCCATGTGGGAAAAAGGAGGGATGTCGGCCAATCTCAGAACAGGGCTTTTTTCTCCGCAGGCGTTGTGCTGGCAATCAGCCGGCCGCGGTTATAGGAATAAAGCACCTCGCTCTTTTGATTGAGCGCATTGTAGAAATTGTTGTTGTTGAGCAGGATAAAGCTTGCCGGATTTCCTTCCCGGATTCCGTACTTATCGCCCAGATGCAGCGTGCGGGCGGCATTGTAGGTACAGAATTTGTACGAATCCATGATCTCCTGATAGCCCATCATCTGGCAGACATGCAATCCCATATGGATTACATCGCGCATGTTGCCGTCGCCCAGCGGATACCATGGGTCAAAGATATCGTCATGCCCAAAGGAAACATTGTTGCCGTTGGCCAACAGCTCCTTGACGCGCGTGACGCCGCGGCGTTTAGGATAGGTGTCAAAGCGTCCCTGCAAATGCGTGTTGACAAGCGGATTGCAGACAAAATTGATATCGCTCATGCCAAGCAAACGGAACAGCTTGCCGCAGTAGGCATTGTTATAGCTGTGCATCGCCGTTGTATGGCTGGCTGTCACCATGTCTTTCATACCGCTTTCCAAGGCGCGGCACGCGAGCACCTCAAGCCCTTTTGACTGTTCATCGTCGATTTCATCGCAGTGCACGTCGACCAGGCGTCCATACTTTTCGGCGATCTTCATGCAGAAATTGACCGACTCAACCGCATATTCGCGTGTAAATTCGAAATGCGGGATCGCTCCCACACAATCCGCTCCCATCTTGACGGCATTTTCCACAAGCTGCTCCCCGTTTGGGTAGCTCTGGATGCCTTCCTGCGGAAACGCGACGATCTGGATATCGACAAGATCCTTTAATTCATCCTTCAGCTCCAGCATTCCCTCCATCGCAATGAGCGTCGGATCAGTGACGTCGACATGCGTGCGGATATGCTGCACGCCGTTAGCCGCATACATGCGCACGGCGCGGCCCGCGCGGTCCTTCACATCCTGCTTTGAAAGCTTCTGTTTGCGTTTGCTCCAGCACTCGATCCCCTCAAACAGTGTGCCCGACAGATTCCAGACAGGATCTCCGGCGGTCAGGCATGTATCGAGATGGACATGGCTTTCAATAAACGGCGGCAGAGCCAGCAGCCCCGTCGCATCGACAACCTCCTCGCCCGCTTCCGGCGTCAGGCCGGCCGCGATCTCGCTGAAAACGCCGTCTCTGATGCGGATATCCTTCGTTTCCTGCGCATTCTCGATGTATACATTTTTAATCAGCATACGACTCGTCCTTTCTTCCATGCGGATACAAATTCTTACTTTTTACGGGTCGCCATATCCCAGATCAGGAAAATCACAGCGGCAACGACAAGAGAATTGACCGGCTTGATGCCCCAAGTCACAAAGATGCCGACAAGCGCGCCGCCAATTACCGCCAAAATACCGCCGATATTGACTGCCGCCGCCTTGTAGCCCTCGCTGTAGTAATCCTCCTTATGCAGGAAATAATGCAGGATGACCACCGCGCCGACCGGCGGGATCATGCCGGAAAGCAGGTTTAAAAATCCGACAAAGTTGTTGTAAAGCCAGACGGCCGTAACCGTGCCGACCGCGCCGCCGACAAGTACCATCGGCTTCATCGGCACACGCGCGATATTCGACACGCCAAGGCCCGCTGTGTAAAGCGCGTTGTTATTCGTGGTCCAGATATTCAGCCCGAGCGTAACAGCCGCCGGGATTGCCAGCCCTTGGAGAATCAGGATATCAAAGATATCCGCCACGCCGGTGACCGCGCCTCCGACCGCGCCGAAGATCATCATGATGGAATTGCCTACAAAGAAGGCGATGACCGTCGCCCATACGGCAATTTTCGCAGTCTTGGAAAAGCGCGTGAAGTTCGGAGTGGCAGTACCTCCCGAAATAAACGAACCCACAACGATCGCGATACCGGCCGCCAGGGTCAGTGGATTTTCGGGATGCTCCGCAAAGACATTTGTAAAGCCGCCGACCTGGCCGACTCCCCACGATACGGAATAGACGCCGAGGATGGCGATCAGGGGAACGGCAATGGATCCGAGCACAGCGAGCGCCTTGATGCCGATGTAAGCTGTGACGGTCATGATAACGCCGGTGATGACAATCAGCAGCCAGACGGGCACTTTGCCGCCGGTCAGGCCGGACACCGGGATCGCAAACATCGCAACGCCCACGCCGAACCAGCCGATCTGTGTGAAGCTGATGAGCGCCGAGGGCAGCAACGAGCCTTTATCACCGAAGGAACGGTGTGCGAGCAGGTCAAGCGTCAGACCTGTCTTTTGGCCGATGTAACCTAAAATGCCGCAGTAAACGCCCAAAAACGCGTTGCCGATAATCATGGCCGAAAGAAAGCCCGTCAGGTTCATACCGATGCCGAGGTTTCCTCCCGCCGTCATGCTCGGCGTAAAGAATGTGAAGCCGACAAGCACCACCATTGCGGCCCAAAGGCCCTGTGTCTTTTTTGCAGAGGGGACGGCGCTCAACGAGTATTCGCTGTCTTCCGCCTGTGGTTTCCGTTTGGTTTGCTCGCTCATAATGTTCCTCCCTTTCAATCCGGATTTGCACGCCATGCCTCTTGGCCGGCACCTCAAACACGTTATGAAAATAGTTTCATAACATTGTCTTTACTATACCATGATCTGCCGCTATTTACCAGCGGCTAAATAGCCAAAAATAGGCCGTTTTTTCCGTCATAACGCCCGATTCCGTTTGTGTGATTCCCCCGGCTCATTCTCTGTAACCGCTTTCATTACAAATTTTAACCGTTGTCTTTTTATACAATTTTATATTTGATACATGTCCAATCCTCTTGCATTTTGCATGTTATCTTGGTAATCTATATACAGAATGATAGGGACGATCGATTGCGGCGTTTGTGTTGTATGTAAGGAGGAGGCTGCGTGAATATCAAGGAAATTGCCCGGCAGGCTCAGGTGTCCGTCGCCACTGTTTCACGCGTGCTCAATCACCCGGAGCTTGTGCAGCCTGAAACGCGCGCACACATTCTGGAGGTCATGGCCCGGCACAATTACACCCCAAACTGGTTTGCTCGCCGGCTCAACCTCGCGCGCACAAATACCATCGCTCTGCTTGTGCCAAACATTGAGGGCGGTATCAATCAGAAGGTGGTCGCGGGCGTTGAATCGGTCGCGACAAAAAAAGGGAGCACCGTGCTTTTATGCAGCACCCATGGCCGCCCCGAGGAGGAGGACCGGCTGCTGCGCATGGTGTTTGACCGGCGGGTCGACGGTGTGATCTGCTCCTCGTCCAACCTGACGCAGGCGCGGCTGAATGAATGCGGCCTGGGCAGCAGCGCCTTTGTGTTGATCGGGCAGGGCGACGGGGAGATGACCGCCTGCTATATCAACTTTGAGGGCATTGCTTATAAGATGACGCAGCATCTGCTCGGTTTGGGACGGCGGCGCATCGACCTGCTGCTCGACGAAACAGGACACAGCAGAAACGATCCGATCATCTCCGGATACCGGCGCGCTCTGCTGGACGCCGATGTGCAGCAGGGCCATATCCACATGGCGGCCGGCGGCCTGCGCGGCGGCTATTTGGCTGCGCGGCGGCTGTTTGCGACGGAAACGCTGCCCGATGCCATCTTTGCCGGCAGCGACGATCTCGCCTTCGGCGTCATGAAGGCCGCGCGTGACGACGGCGTCGATATCCCTGCGCGGCTGGCTGTCGTGGGATTTGACGATTCGCTTCTGTGCGACCTCGTCACGCCGGAACTGACCAGCATCGAGCAGCCCTCCAAACGGCTGGGAATGGTCGCCGCGCGGCTTTTGTTCGATTTGATCGAGGACGCGCAGATTGCCGAGACTGTCCCGCAGGAGGTTGTTTTACAGCCTAAGCTGAAAATCCGCCGCTCCTGTGGAAACAAAAAATATATTCATGAATTATTTGATTAGATGTGTCAAAAACATATTTTCTGTTTTATGCAAGCCGCCTGCAATTCACACAGAATCGCGCCTCCGGGCTGTTTTGGGGCCTCGGATTCTTTTGGGCCTGGACGTGTATGTTCTGTTTTCCAAAGGAGGGGGAAGGGTATGTCCTTATCCGTGCAATTTCTTGGCATGACGTTAAAAAATCCGGTGATTGTGGCCGCCGGACCCTGGTCATGCGACGCAGCCGCCATCCAGAAATCGATAGACGCGGGCGCGGCTGCCGTCGTCACGGAAACAATCACGCTGGAGGCGAGCACGCGCGTCTGTCCGCGCCTCTACCAGCATGGCGGAAGTTTGTTCAACACCATGCTGTATTCCACCATCGATCTTGAACAGTGGGAACAGGAAATCAAGCGCATAGATAAGCGCGACAGCATCCTGATCTGTTCGGTCTGGGGGGCCACTGAATCAGAAACCGCCTATATCGCCAAGAAGGTGGAACGTCTCGGCGCGGATGCAATCGAGTTAAGCATCAGCGCGCCCATCGGGACACGGAGCACGCGTTTCGGGCGCTCCCAGGAACAAATCGGCGGCTATGTGCGCGCCGTTGTCGAGGCGGTCGACCTGCCTGTGATGGTTAAGTTGTCCTATGACGCAAGCGCGAACGTTGCGTTCGTACATGCGGTCGAGCAGGCGGGCGCGCAGGCGATCAGCGCCATCGACAGCCTCAAGGGGCTTGCCGGCGTCGATATAGAACACGGCATGCCGCTGATGCCCACCTGCGGCGGTTATTCCGGTGCAAACCTGCGTCCAGTCGCACTTGCAACGACCGCCACGCTCGCACAATTGACGCGCTGCGAGATCTGTGGGATCGGCGGGATCGAATCATACGAACACGTTTTGGAATATGTGATGCTCGGCGCCAACGCGGTGCAGCTTGCTTCCACGGTGCTGCTCGCCGGCTATGAACGCATCACGCGAATCGTCAGCGATCTGCGCGCCTGGACCGACGCCCACAATACAACCCTGGCAGCGCAGCATGGCCGCGCCCTGCAAAAGCTGATTCCCTTTGAGGATATCCCCGCTCAGCAGCTTGTCTGTGCCTTTCAAAACCCCTGCACGCGCACCGACTGCGGTCTGTGCGCCGCAAGCTGCCTGGGGGGCGGCATCCGATTGAGCAGTGACGGGTTCTATACCGCCGACCCCGACGCCTGCACCGGCTGCGGCCTGTGCGCCGCCCGCTGCCCTGAACACCGTATCCGGCTCGCGTGGCGCTAATGCGCCTGTGCGCAGGCTGTACATCTCTGCATGAACCTTTTTTGTTTTCCACTCGCAATAAAATGTATACATATGCCTACGACCTGTTGAGGACAGCGGCAGACAGAAAGCCGTCCGCCTGTAAAGGCGGACGGCTTTCTGTCTGCTCATCAGCAGTTTGCCATCTTGTAAACGGCATAAATATCCTCGACGCCGAGCACGCGGAATGTTCCGATTGTGCGCTTGCCGTAAAAAGTACACCGCTCGGCCAGCTCGCGCAGGACCGCGTCGTCCTGCACGCCGATGCCAAGCTCTGTAAAGCAGGTCGGCATTCCAAGCGACCGGAAATAATCGACAGTTGCCTCAATCGCAGCTTGTGCTGTTTTGATCTCGGACGCACCGCCGATTCCCCACACGCTGCGGCCATACCGCGCGAACCGGGCCGGGTTTGTATCCATACAATAGCGCGCCCACGGTCCCCACATCGTCGACAGGCTCGCGCCATGCGCAACATCAAACTTGGCGGAAAGCTCGTGTCCAAACTGGTGCGGCGCGAAATCCTTCGGCGCGCCAAGCCCTGTCAGGTCATTGTGGGACAGGCTGCCGGCCCACATCAATTCGCTCATCGCGTGATAGTCGTGCGTATCCTTCACAGCGATACGTCCGTTTCGGATCGTCACGCGCAGCAGCGCCTCGGCGATTTCATCGGTCAGCTCGTTGCCGGCGACCGGATTAAAGTACCGATCGAGCGTATGCATCATGATATCGACCACGCCGCACGCCACCTGGTATACCGGAAGGGTAAAGGTCAGCTCCGGATTCATAACCGCAAATCTGGGGCGCACCACATCAAGCCCAAGGCCGCGCTTGACGCCGGTTTCCTCATCGGTAAGCACGGACGAATTGCTCATCTCGCTGCCGGCCGCCGGAATGGTCAGCACCGCGCCGACCGGCGTGCAGCCCGCGGGTTTTCTCCCCTTTGTCCAGAAATCCCAGAGGTCGGCGTCCGGGTTGGCCAGCGCAAGCCCGACGGCCTTGGCGGTGTCGATGACGCTGCCGCCTCCGACCGCCAGGATAAAATCCGCGCCGAAAGCGGCGGCTTTTTCGGCCGCATGGCGGGCGAATGAAAGATATGGGTTGGGATGCACCCCGCCGAGCGTTTCACACACAAGCCCGTTTTCACGCAGGTTTTGTTCAATCGTACCGATCAGGCCGCTTTTAACGGCGCTGCCGCCGCCATAGAGCAAAAAAACGCGTGTGCCGCCGCATTCCTTCACCAGTCCGGCGCAGCGCATTTGGGCGTCCTTTCCAAAGACAACCTTTGTCGGAGCATAATAATCAAAATTGAGCATCGTTTGCCCTCCCTGTCAAATTTCTATCTTATCGTATGGGGCGCGGACTGTATTTTCGAGTCAGCGCCGCCAGGTTGACGGTGCGAACAGCGCGAGCACAGGAAAAATTTCCAGCCTGCCGATCAGCATATCGGCTGTCAGAATGATCTTGCTGAAATCAGAATAAACCGAAAAATTGCTCATGGGACCGACCATCCCAAGCCCGGGGCCGATATTATTCAGGCAGGAGAGCACAGCCGTCAAATTCGTTTCCAGAGACAATTCATCGAGCGATACAAGCAGCGCCGACGCCGCCAGTACGATCATGTAGACGGACATATAGGCGTTTACCGCATGGACGGTGTCATTGGACAGGACATGGCCGTCCATGCGCGCCAGCTTGACAGAACGCGGATGAAAAAGCTGCGAAATTTCCTTTTTGGCAGATTTAAACAGGATAATCAGACGCGCCGTCTTGATACCGCCGCCCGTCGAACCGGCACAGGCGCCCAAAATCATCAGCACCGTCAATACCGCGCGCGAAAATTCCGGCCAAAGGTTGAAATCAATTGTGGAAAAGCCGGTCGTCGTCATCACGGATGAAACCTGAAACGCTGCGTGATGCAGCGCCTGTCCCGCGTCGCCGCCAAACATTGGAAGGATGTTCCAGGTGATCACGGCGATGGCCGCCAGCATAATGCCGAAATAGACGCGCACCTCCTCATTGAACAGCGCCTTGGAAAACGCGCCGGTAAGAATCAGGTAATAAACGGAAAAATTGACGCCAAACAGCGCCATAAAAACTGTCGTGACTGTCTGGATATAGGGGCTGTAGCCGGCCAGGCTGTCATTTTTGATGCCGAATCCGCCAGTACCCGCCGTACCGAACGACGTGGTTACAGCGTCGAACAGCGGCATACCGCCGGCCAGCAACAGAACAATCTGAATCGCTGTCATGACGACATAGATGCCATAAAGAATCTTGGCCGTCTGATGCATACGCGGAACAAGCTTATCGACCTGGGGACCGGGGCTTTCAGCGCGCAGCAGATGCAGCGCGTCGCCGCCATTGTGGCGCGCGGGGGCGACCGCCAGCAGAAAGACCAGCACCCCCATGCCGCCGACCCAATGTGTAAAGCTGCGCCAATAAAGCAGGCTTTGAGGCAGCGCCTCCACGTCCGTCAGAATACTCGAGCCTGTCGTTGTAAAGCCGGACACCGTTTCGAACACACAGTCGATGTAGCTGGGGATCGCACCGCTGGCGTAAAACGGGATTGCGCCAAACAGCGAAACGACCAGCCATACAAGGCCGACGGTCACAAAGCCCTCGCGCGCATCCATACCGCGCGGGCTACCGCCGCGCGTCCACCAGGCCGCCACGGCCGCAAGCAATGCGACGGCGATCAGAAAGCCGCGCACCGCCAGCCATTCGCCGCAGTAGACCGCGATTGCCAGCGGCGGCAGCATGAACAGGGCTTCCACGATCATGATGCGCCCCATCAGATTTAAGACGATCCTGTAATTCATAGCGCGCCGCCCTCCCGCGCACCGGCTGCCGGCACGGCGCCGCTCTCGTCAAAGATCGCGTTCAGGCTGGTTATCATGCGGTCAGCCGTCGTCACAACGACCAGGGAATCCCCCTCCTCGATCGTATCGCTTCCCTGCGGAATAATGATGCGGTTGCCGCGGTTGATGCAGGCGATGAGAATATTGGGCTTGAGGCGGATCTTTTCGAGCGTCTCGCCCAGATGAAGCGTGGCGGCGTCCGCCAAAAATTCCATCGCCTCAACCTTTCCATCGACGATCCGATGCAGAGCCAACATAGCGCCCGTCGTGTTCTGCATGGCGCGCACATAGCGCACAATGTCGTTTGCACAGAGCAGCTTGGGGCTGATAACGCAGTCGATCCCCTTGCCGCGGATAACCTCACTGTATTCGGTGCGGTTAATTTTGGTAACAACCTTGGGCACCTTCAAATAATTGGCGTACATCGAAATAAGCAAATTTTCCTCGTCGATGTTTGTAAGCGTTACAACCGCGTCGGTGCGTTCGATACCCTCTGCGCGCAGCACCGCCTGATTCGAACCGTCGGCATGGAGAATATCAGCCTGCGGAAGCAGCTCCGCGAGCTGCTCGCAGCGCGCTGGGTCCGTTTCAATGAGCTTTACATGGATGCCCGCCTCGGTCAGCAGGCGCGTCAGATAATACGCAATACGGCTGCCGCCGACCAAGATAGCGTTTTTGATCTTGTGCTGATAGAGCCCCAGATGCTTGATCAGAGCTGTCAAATCCTGCGTGGAAGCCGTCACAAACAGCTTGTCTCCCTTTTGCAGCTTAAAGCGTCCGTCCGGAATATGTACACTCTCGCCGCGTTCCACCGCGCAGACAAGCACCTTGACGCGTGCAATCCTGTAAAGCTCCGACATACGCTTGCCGTTGAGGATGCTGCCCTCGCGCAGCTCGATTTCGACAATTTCAACACGCCCCTTTGCAAAGGAATCGCGGCGCAGAAACGTCGGAAACTGAAGCAGCCTGAAAATCTCCCGCGCGGCCGCTCGTTCCGGATTGATCGTCATACTCAGCCCCAATTCGTCCTTTAAAAAGAGAAGCTGCTCTGCATATTCGGGATTTCGCATCCGGGCGATCGTGTGCTCGCAGCCAAGCTTGCGGGCGATGATGCAGCAGAGCACGTTGATTTCATCCGCACTTGTCGCCGCGATCAGCAGATCGCTGCTTCCGACATCCGCGGTCAACTGTGTCTGCAAGCTCGCGCCGTTGCCGTGTACAACCATCACGTCGAAGGTTTCCGCGAGGGCGGCCAGAACTGTCCGGTTGCTGTCGATCACGACAATGTCGTGCCCTTCCTCGGAGAGCTGCTCTGTCAGCGTATAGCCAACCTTGCCGTCCCCCACAATTACGATTTTCATGTTCTTTCTTCTCCATCCCACGGCTTGGCGCCGCGTTCCATTCAAAGGCTTTTCAGCCTCACTCTATCACAAATCGCACAGCATGGCAAGCAGTATATGAAACGCGCCGGCGCAGGACCGGCGCGTTTTTATTTGGAGCCTGAATTCACAGCCGCCAAACGCCGTTCAGACGGGTCTTTTGCTTGCGCTGCGCGTTAAATTTTCTTGCCGGCCGACAGCCCGCCTGCAAAAATTTTCTTTCCCAGGTACAAAATTCCTCGCCTGTCCGGCATCCTCCGGCTGTGAATTCAGGGTCTCATTTCAGGATGCCGCAGGCGTCGATCGCATCGATTGCATAACGCATCTCCGCCTCGTCCTGCACAAGCGCGAGGCGCACATGCCCTTCGCCGGACGGCCCGAACGCGCTGCCCGGCGTGACCAGCACGCCCGCGCGCTCAAGCAGCTCCACGGCGAACTGCTGCGCGTTTGTAAAGCGCGGCGGCAGCTTCGCCCAGACGAACATCGTCGCGCGCGGCTTATCAATCGGCCAGCCGATCGCGTTTAAACCGCCGCACAGGATATCGCGGCGGTCCTGGTAAGCGCGGCGCGTCGTCTCCACGCACGACTGGTCGCCTGTCACAGCCGCGATCGCCGCCTTCTGCACCGGCAAAAACATGCCGTAATCCATGTTCGATTTAAGCGCAGCCAGCTTGGCTACCACCTCGCGGTTGCCAACGCAGAATCCGATGCGCGCGCCAGCTAGGCCGTAGGTCTTGGAGAGCGAATTGAATTCGACGCCCACGTCGCGCGCGCCCTCAAAGCGCAGGAAGCTGCCGCAGGTTTCGCCGTCGAACACCAGCTCGCTGTACGCGTTGTCATGCAGTACAATGATGTCGTATTTCTTTGCAAACGCGATCAGATCGCGGTAAAAGGAATCGGGCGCGATGGCCGTCGTCGGGTTGTTCGGATATGAAACAACCATCAGTTTGGCGGCTCTGGCCGCCTCCTCCGGGATCGCCGCAAGGTCGATGATATATCCGTTTTCCCGGCGCTGCGGCATATAGCACAGCTTTGCGCCGGCGATCAGCGGGCCGCCGCCGAACACCGGATAACACGGATCGGGCACAAGCACAACGTCCCCTTCGTCTGCGGCGACCAGCGCGATATGAGCAAGCCCTTCCTGCGAGCCGAGCAGAGAAACCACCTCGGAGCGCGGATCGAGCGTCACGCCGTAACGGCGCGCATACCACGCGGCGACAGCGTCCGAAAGGGCCTCGGTATCGCTGATCGCGTAGACGTAATTATGTTCGTCGCGCGCCGCCTCGCACAGCGCGTCGATGATGTGCGGCGCGGGCGGGATATTCGGCGTGCCGACGCTTAGATCGACCACATGACGTCCCTGCGCAAGCTGTTTTTTCTTCATGTCGAGCAGGACCGAAAAAATTCCAACGCCAAACCGGTCCATGCGCTTTGCGAATTCCACAGACAGCAGCCCCTTTTCCCGGCCGGCTTGGCCGGCCCTCGTTTTTCCTTTTTTTTGATCGTGTCCGCAGCGCGGCATGATCGAATCGGCCATCAGGGCGACAGCGGGCCGCGCCCGCGTATCGCCCCGGCCATAAAGAATAGAATAAATGCCACACATTTATTCTATCACATTCCCCCGCCCATTCCTAGAGCCTGTTTGAAAAATCGGGCGCATCGCCTTTCGGGGTTTGAAAGCTAAAACCGGCCGCCGGATAAAGACGGCGGCCGGTTTGTGTTGTTTTATGCCCCGCGCTTCACAGAGCAGTCAATGAGCAACAGGATATAAAGCGTAAATATCAGCCCATAAAGCAAAATTGCTGTCTGAAGCTGTCCATAGAAAGCCGAATAAAGCGAATAGGATACCGCTTTTAACACCGGCGGCAGCGCGCACACGGTCAGGACAAGCAGCCCGCCAACCGCCGCAAGCGGATGGCACCGCGCCTTTTTTAAAAAGAACGCCCAGAGAAAACAGGCCAGAGCGATGAACTGTGCTGCCCAAAAACAGACGTACAACGGCACGTTCAGGTCCATCCTGCGCATCTGCGCCCCAAACGCCGCCTGGGCTGCCAGCGACAGAGGCGCCAGCAGCGGAAACACAAGGAGCGCAAGATTTATGGGCCAACCGGTCCGGCCGTTTCTTTTCATCCATCACGCCTTCTTTCCATCATCGCACGCCCATACGATCAATTTCAGCATACCCCCATCCGGACTATCTGTCAAGAGCGCCTGCAAATCTGCCGCAAGGCCGCCAATTTTCTTGACGCCCACTCTGCGCACATATAAAATAGAAGTATCCCATGATTAAAAGGGTGAACCCGCTATGAATCCGAAACGATCTGCCGCTATCCTCCTGCTGGCGGCTGTTCTGTGCGCCGGCTGCGGCGCACAGAACAAGCAGCTTACGCTCGAAAATATCCGGCGGCTTTCTCAAAAGGGCGATGCTCTGACCTGGAGCGACTTTGACCGGTATGAATGCAGCGACGTCGGTTCCGGGATGATCGTGCTGCGCTATCCCATTGATGATGAATACACTCTGATAGTCGGCGGACCAAGCAGGGAGCAGCCGCCCATGTACATCCGCCTGACACGCGCGCAGGAAGCGGTGGAGCTGCGCGGCGGGGATATCGACACCTTCCTCGCGCGGCAATCAGATCACGCGTCGGACTGACCTTTGATGATGGCGAGCTGGGCGCCCTTATAATAGTGGGTCAAAATCTCGTCGAACGTCGCGCCCTGCCTGGCCATATAGTCCGCGCCGTACTGCGACAGGCCGACGCCGTGGCCGTAGCCATTGACGGTAAAGGTAAACGACGATCCGTCGCATGCGATGGAAAAATCAGACGAACGCAGGCCGAGCATTCCGCGCAGGTCCGCGCCTGAAATCGTCTGATCGCCAGCGGAAAGCTCTGTGACATAGCCACTCGGGGACCGCTCCTCCACTGTGAGCCAGGACGACGGATCATCGCCGAGAGCAATGTCCGGACAGCCGTCCGAAAGCGCCTGGCGCACCTGATCGGCGGTGAACGTTTCGGTTGTTGTGTAATCTGGCGCAAGCGTGTCGCCGAAGCTGTCCACCGGGACAAGATACGGCGCGCCGCCGAGCCAGACGTTTGACGCGTCCTCGGTCGTTCCGCTGCTCATGGAATGGTATGCCGCGACGATCGGCTCGTCATCGTACAGCATGATGTACGGATATGCAGCGTCGGCTGCGGCGCAGATGGTTTTCCACCATGCGTCGGCAAGCGTACCGTAACGCTCATAAAACAGGTCCTTTGTAGTATATGTTTTCCAATCGGCAGGATCAGCCGTGAAATCAGCGCCCTTGAGCGCCGGGTCTGGTTCTTCTGCAGCGCGGCGCGACTGCTTGAGATTCAAAGCGTATGTATGCGCAGCGATCGCCTGTGCCTTGAGCGCCTCCGGATGGAAGGTCGGCGGCATCTCAGCCGCCAGCGCGCCGCGCACATAATCCTGTGCGCTCACCTCAAATACCTTCCCCGTTCGTTCGTCCAGGATGCGAAATCCGCTGTCATCAACCTGTGCAACAGGCGTTTGCAGACTCTCCTGCTTTGCCGCTGCCTGCGATGATTCAGATTCCGGCGTCTGCACATCCGTCTCCTGTACATCCGCCGCCTGCGGCGGCGCTGAAGATGTCAGGGCCGTGCCGGCCTGCTCCTGTATTCCCCCGTTCAGCGCCATCAATGGGATTAAAAACATCGCCGCAGCGAATACGACGCCCGCAAACAGATTGTACCGCATTGCACTTCCTCCTTTGTTTTTGAAAGAATACGTTTCCAATCCTGCATTTTGCTTGAATATACTCTTGACTTTACGGCGACTGGGCGATACAATTGAATATGGAAAATATAGCTGATTCAAAAATGCTCGTCCGGCCTCTGCCGGCGACGCGCCGGAAAGGAGCCTTCCGCCATGCTCGGTAAAACAGTCAGCGCGCCCGATGCGCAGTTAAAACAGGACATTCAATTACTATGCGGGCAGTACGCGCAGTATAACAGCTTTGATCCGGAGCTGTTTTCAAAATTTGCGGTCAAGCGCGGCCTGCGCAATGCCGACGGCACCGGTGTGCTGGCGGGGATCACACAGATCTGCAACGTACACGGCTATCTGTTGAGCGAAGGCGAAAAGGTCCCCATCGACGGCGAATTGACTTACCGCGGCTACAGTATCCGCGACCTGATTGCAGGCGCGCAGGCCGGCGGCCGTTATTGCTTTGAGGAAACAGCCTGGCTTTTGCTGCTCGGCTTTCTTCCGGACGGCATGCAGCTCCGCCGCTTTTTTGATATCCTCTCCGACGCGCGCGCGCTTCCTGACAACTTCACCGAGGACATGATTATGAAGGCCGCCAGCCCAAACATCATGAATATGCTCGCACGGTCGGTGCTTGCGCTGTATACATATGATCCTGCGCCGGAGGACACCTCGATCGAAAATGTCATGCTCCAGTCTATTCAGCTTATCGCGCGGATGCCGTCGATTATGGCGGCGGCTTATCAGGTGAAAAAGCGCGTTTACGATGGGCGCAGCATGTATCTGCACAACCCGAATCCGGAATTTTCCACCGCGCAGAATATTCTGCGCATGCTGCGCTCCGACAAACAGTTTACCGAAGATGAAGCGCATCTGCTCGACCTGTGCCTGACGCTTCACAGCGAGCATGGCGGCGGCAACAACTCCACGTTCGCAGTGCGCGTGCTCACCTCGTCGCGCACCGACACGTATTCAGCGATCTCCGCCGGTATCGGCGCGCTCAAGGGTCCTCGTCACGGCGGCGCAAACTTTAAGGTGATCGAGCAGCTTGAATATCTCAAGGCCAACGTTCGTAATTGGGATGACGACGGTGAAATCCGCGATTATCTGCGGCGTGTCGTGCGCAGGGAAGCCGGCGACCGTTCCGGGTTGATCTATGGCATGGGGCACGCCGTCTATACAAAGAGCGATCCGCGTGAGCGTCTGCTCAAGGAGAACGCCCTCCGCCTGGCGCGTGGCACAGAATTCGAGGCGGAATTTTGCCTGCTCGACGCAATCGAACGGCTTGCGCCGGACGTTCTTCACGAAAAGCAGGGCGGCGACAAACCGATCTGCGCCAACATCGATCTGTATTCCGGGCTTGTCTACCGGATGCTTGGCATCCCCGACGAGCTGCACACGCCGCTGTTTGCATGCGCGCGTACAGCCGGCTGGTGCGCGCATCGCCTGGAGGAGCTTTCAACCGGCGGCAAAATTGTGCGGCCAGCGTTCAAGTCGATTGTTCATCCGCGCGATTACATCCCACTTGAATCACGCGCCACCGCCGCAGTCTGAACAGCGCGCATCAAAACAGGCGCCGTCCTGTTTTTCGCAGCAGAAATACCGCTTGACCGCAGCGCGGCCAGGCGGTATAATTATTAGAAGTATTTCTGCCGAAGGCCCATTCGGCGGGACGTTTCACACAGATTTTCCCGCAACGATATATCCCCAATTTTGGAGGTCATTATGACAATCAAGCTCTCAAAGCGCCTGTTTTTGGCGGCCGCCATTCTGTGCGTCCTGCTGCGCTGCGCGCTCAAGTTTATATCCATCGATCCCGACACCGGATATTACGAGGGATATGACGCGCTCGTCCTCCTGTTCAACCTGCTTTTGACTGTATCAACCGCTGCGCTGATCGTTTTGCCTATGTTGAAAAGAACTTCTGAAATCCGTTGTGTTTGTTTCGGCAGCGCGGCGCGTTTGTTTTCGATACTTTCCGGCGCGGCGCTGCTCCTGTTTGCGGCTGGACGTATTTCCGCCTCGATTGCGGAAATCTCCTCTGTCTCCGACGCATCGCCGCTCGCCTTCCTGTTTTCAACGCTAGGCGTTTTTGTTTTCATGGGAATCGTGCCGGCGCTTTCCGGCGGCATCCTGATCGCAGTTGGCCTGCGCGCGCGCGGTCAGTCCGGCGCGGGCGGAATGAACGGCTGGCTGCTGCTTGTTTTGCTTGTTTGGCAAGTTGCGCAGCTGCTTGTCACATTCATGGATTTTACAGCCGTCCGCCATGTTTCGGACCAGATGCTGGCCGTCATGTCGATGGTGCTTGGAGCGCCTTTCTTTCTCGCGCATGGGCGTGTTCTCTCCGGAATCGGACACGATAAGGGCGTGCGCCAGCTGGCGGCGTTCGGCCTGCCGTTCGCGCTTTTGTCGCTGACGCTTTCAATCCCGTCGATCGCCGCGTCACTGGCCGGGCGCGCCTTCCCCTTTGGCCTCCCGCTGACCGGCTCGGTTCTTTATCTCTGCCTGGGCCTGTATGCCGCATCCCTGGGGCTTTCCATCCAGCGAAAGGCCGCGCATGCCGCAGGAGAGGCAAACTGAAATACGAATAGAAGAAAGCCGCCGGGCATTGCCCGGCGGCTTTCTTTTATCAGCGGTACGCCTGTGTGAACGCAGCGCCTGCATGCCGTTCGCGGCTCGGCCGGCTAAAGTTTTTTGCCGAGCTTTTTTCAAAAAGACCGGAGCAAAATCCACGCCAGCCCTGCGGCGTATGTTATGGATTCTGCTGGTTGGCATGGCTGCTTCTGAACAAGGTGCCTTGCGGCCTGCGGCCGCGTTTTTTATGAGGGCTGCGGCCCGGGGAGCAAGGCGCCGCCCTCGAAAAAAGGCAAGGCCCACAAGAGGCCTTGCCTTTTTTCTCTCCCGCTGCCTTCTCCAAAAGTCGGACGAAAACTTTTGATTGCGCAACGCCTCCCGCTATTCGCGGTGCAGCCGATTAAAGTTTTTCGCCGAGGCCTTTTTTCAAAAAGGCCGGAAGGTTTTTGCCGGGCTTCTTGAAAAAAATGGGGAAAATCAGGCGGGAAGGCCGGCGGCGCTTTTCATGATCTGTTCCTGCGTAACGCGGCTGCCGGATGGATACTCCTTCATCATGCGGCCCTCGTAAAGAACGACGATCCGGTCGCAGGCGCCGATGATCTCCGGCAGCTCGGACGAAATCATGATGACCGCGATGCCCTGCTTTGTCAGACGGTCAATCAGGCGATGAATCTCCGCCTTCGCGCCGACGTCGATGCCGCGCGTCGGCTCGTCGAGAATGACGACCTTTGGACTGCGGTTGAGCCATTTTGCAAGGCAGACCTTCTGTTGGTTGCCGCCGCTCAAATTCATGATCAATTGTTCTGTGGACGGCGTCTTGACGTTGAGAGAATCAATATACTCCTCTGTGATCGACAAATCCTTCTTCGCGTCGATCCAGCCAAACCGGCTAATCCACGGCAGGGCGGCCAGCGTCGTATTCTCGCGCACCGTCATATGCGGGATAATCCCTTCGCGGCGGCGATCCTCGGAAACCATCGCGATCCCGGCCTTGATTGCGTCAAGCGGACAGCGAATCTCCAGCTTTTTGCCGCCCAGATAAATCGCGCCGCTGTCGGGCCGGTCAAGGCCAAAGATACAGCGCATGATCTCTGTACGTCCGGCGCCCATCAGGCCGCTGAAGCCAAGCACCTCGCCGGCGTGCACGGAAAAGCTGATCGGCTCAAACGCGCCTTTGCGGCTGAGATTCTCAACACGCAGCACCTCCTCGCCGGGCGCGCCCTTTTCACGTGTGAAAATATCGTTCAGTTCGCGGCCGACCATGTGCCGGATCACCTTATTTTCGTCAAATTCCGATACCGGTCCAGCGATCACCTGGCGGCCATCGCGCAGGATGGTGATTTCGTCGGCAATCTCAAAGATTTCAGACATGCGGTGCGAGATATAGACGACTGCAATGTTGTTTTCCTTCAATTCCCGGATGATCTTAAACAGGTTTTCCTTATCGGCCTCGGTGATCGCAGACGTCGGTTCATCCATGACCACAATCCAGGCGTTCGAACCGAACGCCTTGGCGATTTCCACCATCTGCTGCTGCCCGACCGTCAATTGGTCGATTTTCTGCCGCACACCGACCTGGAGCTGGAAACGGTCAAGCAGGCTGCGCGTCTTTTGTTCCATGCGCTTTGTATCCAGAAGGATGCGCGCGCCGTTTGACAGTTCTTTGCCCAAGTTGACATTCTGGCTTACGTTCAGCTCCGGGATGTTGGCAAGCTCCTGATAGATGACGGAAATCCCTATCCGTTCGCTGTCCGCCGGCGAACGGATCTGAGCGGGCACGCCGTTGATCAGGATTTCACCCTCGTCCTTTGTGTAGACGCCGGAGAGGATTTTCATCAGTGTCGATTTGCCCGCTCCATTCTCTCCGCACAGCGCATGAATGGTCCCGCGCTTGATGGTAAGGCTCACATCGTCGAGCGCGCGCACGCCTGGGAACACCTTGACGATGTGCCGCAGCTCCAGAACATCCTGCGCGTTTGCCGCGAGAATCTCGTCAAGTCCGCGTGCCCTTTTACCCGTTTGCGGCTCCGCGCCGCCGGAATGTCCGGCCGCATGGCGCAGGACGCTTTTTTGCGCTTTGGCGGAAACAACGCGGTTGCCCAGCACCGCCAACAGAATAAGCGAGCCTTGTACCATATAATTGACAAATGGTGAAAGGTCCAGCATGCTCAGGCCGGTAAAAATCACAGAAGTCAGCAGCACGCCGAGCAGCGTCCCTTTCAGATTGCCCTGGCCGCCCATCAGGCTTGTGCCGCCGATGACAACGGCGGTGATAACGTCGAACTCCATCCCCACGCCCGCCATCGGCTGCGCGGAACGCGCGCGGCCGACAATGACGATTGTCGACAGAGCTATAAAAACGCCGGCGACAATATAAACGCACAGCGTATGTTTTTCCACATTGATACCGGACGCACGTGAGGCGACGGGATTGTCGCCGATCGCATAGGTCCTGCGTCCAAAGGCCGTCCTGGTCAGCAGCAGGTACGCCGCGATATACGCGGCCGCTACAAGCAGCAGGGAAACCGGGATTTTTCCGAACAGATCCGTCTGGCTTACAAAATTATAAAGGCTGTTGTCGACAATGACACGCGAGGAATGCGTGACGGTCAATGTCAGCCCGCGCGCCAGCGACATCGTCGCCAGAGTGACAATAAACGGCGCGATTTTAAGATACCCCGCCGCATACCCGTTGATCAGCCCAAAGCCGGCCGCGGCCGCGACGGTCACGGTGATGCCCACGATGCCCGCCAGCAGCGTGGAGCCGCCCGCCGCCTGCATGGCCAAAGCGCCCGCCGCGCCTGAAAACGCCACCACAGAGCCAACGGACAGATCAATCCCGCCTGTCAGCATGATCATTGTCATTGCGATCGCGGCCAACGCGTTGGAAGCTGCCTGCCTGAAAAGATTCATGACTGTGTTGAAGCTCAAAAAGCCCTTTGAGACAAACGAGAACAACACAAACAGCACCGCGATCATCGCGGCGATCGTCATATACCGGAAGGTTTCCCCGTTCATTGCCGCGCCGCGTTTTTTTTGTTTTTTTGCCGTATCCATCCGCTCACGCTCCTACATTGATCGCCGGCAGCAGGCCGGTAAAGCTGCGGCGGGCGCGCCGCGCCCGCCGCGAAGGGATATAAGAGCCCTGCCCTTTACGTTCAGCCCGCGAGAAGATCGGGGTCATACAGCTCGTCTCTGTATCCGGCAGCCCGCTCAAGCGCCTGCGCCGGGTTGATGACGCTGACGTCCTCCGTGCCTTCAATCCCCATTTCCGCAAACTTCGCCTTGTTTTCATCGGTCATAACAAAGTGCGTATCAAGATTAAGTATCTTTTCCGCCGGGCGCACGCCGCTGGCCAGTTGGAGCGCCACCTGGATGTTCCAATAGCCGGTCTTTTTCGCGCCGGTCAGAACTGTGCTCGTAAACTGGCCGGACTCGACCGCCTTGAGGGCGTCGTCGTTACCGTCATAGCTGGTGACGATGATCTCGCCTTCCTTACCGGCAGTCTTAACCGCCTGATATGCCGCGAGCGTGACCGCATCGGAAATACAGTGAATCGCCTTGAGATCCGGATTAGCCGCGATCAGATCCTGCGCCGCCTTCATTCCGGTCGGAGGGTCCCAGTTGGTGGGCTGTTCCACCACTGTGATATTCGGATATTTTTCCATACCCGCATAATAGCCCTTCTGGCGCAGATCGGAGACGAGATTGCCTTTGTTGCCGTAAAGCAGGGCCGTCTTGCCCTCCTCGCCGATCATCTTGGCGGTCATCTCCGCAATGATGCGAGTATTTTCCTCGTCGTTGTAGACGGTGGTATAGTTTGTTTCAACATCGACCTGGCCCGCCATGGTAATGGTGGGGATGCCGGCGGCCGACGCCTTTTCGATCACAGGCTTTAAGCCTTCGCTGTCAAGCGGGTCGACCAGGATACAGTCGACGCCCTGCTCAATAAAGTTCTCGATCAGCGAAATCTGGTTGTCGAAATTGCCGTCGGCGCTTTTCCAGATCACCTCACAGCCGTAATCCTCGGCCGCCTTGTTGCCGCCTTCAATCATATCGACAAAGAACTGATTGGTCATATCGATCAGCACGACGCCGCAGACAATCTTGTCCGCGCCGCCCGCCGGCTGTCCGGCCGGTTCCGACGCCGGCGCAGCCTCTGAAGCCGCCGGCGCTGCCGGCGCCGCGGAGGACGCCGCCGGTGTGCTGGAACCGGAGCCGCAGCCCGCCAGAAGTCCGGCGGCCATTGTAAGCGCCATCAGCAACGCAAATGCTCTTTTCATAAGATACGTCTCCTTTTCAATCTGTTTCTCCCTGTAAACTCCACTACTGCTTTTTACGGCTGACAACTGCGTCAAATGCCACAGCGAGCAGGATGACAGCCCCTTTAAAGACCTCCTGCATCTCCGCCGGGATTTTCAGATACGTCAAAGCGGTGCTGATCAGTACAATGATCACCGCGCCGATGCAGGTACCAAGCACATTGCCGCGGCCGCCGCTCATGCTTGTGCCGCCGATGCAGGTGGCGGCGATGGCGTCGGTCAGCGTCGTCCCGGAGATGCTCGGCGTGGCCATCGCGATGCGCGAAACCGTCAGCATCGACGCGATGCCCGTACAAATCCCAGCCACAACGTATACCAGAATTTTATACCGTTTGACATGGATACCGCTGTACCACGCGGCGTCCTCGTTGCCGCCGAGGGCGTATGTATAGACGCCGAGCTTTGTCCGGTGCAGGATCACCGACGCCGTCAGGCAGACGGCCAGCAGCACCACAAAGGATACCGGCAGCACACCGCCGATCTTTCCCTGCCCGACCGCCAGGATCGGCGAATCGGTGAGCATAACCATCGTACCGCCGCCGATCATCAGCGACATGCCCTGCGCCAGCGACATCATTGCGAGCGTCGCAATAAAGGGCAGAATATCAAGCGCCGCGATCAGCAGGCCGTTGACAAGGCCAAGCAGCGCGCCCATGCCAAGGAATGTGACCACCATGGCGGCGACGCTGCCCTGAAAGGGCGACTGTGCATAAACCACGCCGGCCGCCATACCGATCATTGCCAGGCCGTACCCGGCGCTGAAATCGATCCCGCCGGTGATGATTACAAACATGGCCCCGATCGCCACAACGCCCACCGCCGATACCTGCTGCATCAGGTTTACAAGCGTTTGCAGGGACAGGAAATCGCGGTTGAGCAGGCTGAGCGCCAGCAGCAAAACCGCCAGGATCACAACCGGCATCACCCGCTGCAAATCCGGCTTCACCCTGCCGCCGGGCTTTCCCGCGCGCACTGTTTCCATGACATGCCACCCCACTTTACTGCTGTGTCCTTATTTTTCTTCCCCGGCCAGCCAGCGCACGGCCTGGACCCAGAACTTTCCGTAATATTCCCACGGCTGGAAATACTCCGCCCAGTGCGGCGAGCAGTCGCTTGCAAACGCAGCAGAGCGGCCCTTGCCGTACGACCAGGTCACGAGCAGCGGCGATTCGATCTCCTCGTCGCCGATCGTCGCAATGACGTTGGCGCCCTCTTTCGGGATGATCTTGTTAAATCCTTCAAAGACCGGCGCTTCCTCCCATGGGATGTCCTGCATGATCGGATGCGCCTTGTCAAGCACCTTGACCTTGACGCCCGCCGGGACCTCGACGCGGTCGTCGGCGCCCTTGAGGCAGTTCACCGGCAGCGCCTCCTCAACAGGGGTGTCATAATATGCGCCTGTGCCGAAACGCCCGCTGAACGACGACCAGCCGCCGATCATCATCAGACCGCCGCCGTTTTTGGCATAGTTGCGGATGGCGCGCATCCTATCCGTGCGCGGCAGCGGTGTGCCGGCGACCCAGAACGGGTAGAGGGACAGGACCTCGGCCTCGCAATCGCTGATGATTACAACGTCGTATTCGGCAAGCTCCTCCTCCGTGCGCGGAAATTCGCCGATCGCCTGGTCGTTCGTCAGATGCTTGACCTCGATCCCGTCCGCGGTCAGCGCGTCGATCAGCGGCTGTCCCCAGATGTGGTGAGATACGCCCTTGACCTCAAGGTTGAAAGGGGACGCGACAAATACAGGCCCGATTTTGGTGCAGGCGTCGCCGGCGTAAAGAACTTTCATTTTCATTTCCTCCTGATTCTCTTTTATTGAATATCGACGGGCAGGCCCGTTTCAATTGACTTAAAACACGCCTCAATGATCTTGACGGCGGTGATCGCGTGCTCGGTATTTGTAATGTACGGCGTGCCGTCGAGCGTCGCGGTCACAAAGTGATGGATTTCCTCCTTGAGATCACCCTGGATGCGGCCGTTGTACTCCGGCCAGTGGAGCGTGTCGGGGTAATAGACGTTCGATTCCGTGATCAGCGAGACGCCCTGATCCATGATCGTGACATAACCCGCGCCCTTTACGCCGACAACCTCGGCATAAGTATTGATACCCAGCGCGCTGTTTTCCGGCAGCGCCCAGCAAAGCTCGATGGTTGCGACCGCGCCGTTTTCAAATGTAATGGTTGAGATGACCGTGTCCTCGCAGCCGATGTCGGCGTTTACCTTGCTGACACGCTGGCAATAGGCGCGCAGCGGGCGGCATTTCATGTAAGAACACATCATTTCAAAATCATGCACGCCGATGAAGTGGAAAATGGAGACCTTCCCGCCCAGACGCCGCCCGTTTGAGCGGGGGTTTGTACGGCGGAAGAACATATGAATGACGTCGCCGATCTCCCCCTGATCGATCGCTTCCTGCAATTTGGCATATCTGGGATCAAAATGCAACACATGCGCCACCATCATGCGCACACCGGCCTGAGCTGCCGCAGCCGTGATCTCACGCGCTTCGCGCTCGGTCGTGGCGATCGGCTTTTCAATCAAAAGGTGCAGTCCCTTTTTGGCCGCGTACAGCGCGTTTTCCAGATGGAATTGATCGGGCGTGCAGATGCAGACGGCATCCAGAGCGGCCTCGTCGCACATTCTGCGAAAATCAGCGTACCATTGGCAGCCGTATCGCTCTGCAGCGGCGCGCGCCGCGCCCTCGTTGATATCCGTCACCGCGGCAAGCACGGCGTTTGGACATTCATGGACAATGCGCGCATGAAGCCCGCCGATCAGCCCCAATCCGATAACCCCGATCCGAAGTGGATTTTGCATGGTCAATCCCCTTTCTGTATTTGCATGTGCATTTATAAATTCGTTCTGTTTCCAAACTAACTTTATCTGCATCTTATCATTGACCGTTTGCATTGTCAATATAAAAATATCTTTTTGCAAATATATTTTACATATAATTTAAATTTTATGTATCTTTATTATGCAAATTGCCAGTATTGCCTTTTGCGGCAGACATGTTATGATAATAACAAAGAAGCAGTTTGTTTTCTTTCCTTACGATTGGAGTGACCAGATTGAACCATACGGTCGATCAGACACATATCCGCAGCATCAACCAGCGGGTCATCCTCAACAGCATCTATCATACGGAGAGCATCTCACGGGCTGCCCTTTCGCGCCTTGTCCATATCAGCAAATCCGCTATGACGGAGAATATTGCGGCGCTGCTCAACATCGGCATCATCGAGGAGGTCGGCGCGGGCAGAGCCATGCCGACCGGCGGACGCAAACCAATTCTGCTCAAGTTTAACAAGAATTATAAATACATCGTGGCGATCGATCTCAACTACGAGGAGCCAATTTTTGTGCTGGCCAATCTTGGCGGTGAACGCATCAACCACTTCACCATCAATATCACGCCGGCCACCTCCTTCGCGACACGCCTGGAGCTTGTCAAAAATGCAATTGCAACCCTGACCGCCTCCGGCAACCTCTCCAACACAGATCTGGCCGTCATCGCGATTTCTTCTCCCGGTATCTATCTGCCGGAAAGCCGTGAGTTCAGGGCGAACACTCAGTTTACCAACTGGAAAATACCAGAGCTGTCTCAGGCGCTTGAAGAAACCTTCGGCACGCCTGTGCTTATTGTAAACGACGTAAACGCCGCTGCGGTCGGCGAGCTTAACTACGGAATCGGCACAGGCAAGCGCAATCTCGTTTATTTTAGCTGCGGCCTGGGCGTCGGCGCGGGCATTATCATCGACGGCGCGCTCTACGAAGGCAGCGGAAAAAGCGCGGGCGAGGTCGCAAACTTTTTGGTCCACAGCCCGGACGGACCCGTTCCGCTTGAAAAATACATCGGCCTGGACGCCCTGCTCCAACGTGTCCGCGACAAGGCGCCCGCGCAAACGCTGCATTTGGTGACAAAGGAAACCGGCGCTGTGTCCTTCCGCAAGGTCACAGCCGCCTGGCAGGCAGGCGATCCATTTATCCGCGCGTGTATTGATGAAATTGCCGGTCTGACCGGCACAGCCATCAGCAATATCATTTCACTGCTCAATTGTGATCTGGTGATTTTGGGCGGCGAATACCATGTTTTTGCCAGCCAGATGCTGCCTATCATCAACAGCATTGTACAGGAACACGCGTTCAGCCCCGTGCCGGTCGTTGCCTCAGGGCTTTCGCGGGATTCCGGTATTTTCGGGTTGTTCGCCCTCTCCAATGAGATTATTTTCAACCGGCTGTGCGGCAGATCAAACGGCGGGAACAGGATGTGAAAGTATGTTCAACCTCGGTGTGGATCTCGGCGGCACCACCATCAAGGTGGGGCTTGTCGCAGAAAATGGGACCATTGCTGCGCGCGCGGCCTGTTCCACATGCCCGGAGCGCGGCGCGGCCGAAATTATCCGTGAAATCGCCGGCATCTGTCAAACGCTGTGCGACAGCCAGGCCGTCCCGCTCTCCGATATCAACAGCATCGGCTTTGGCACGCCCGGCTTCATTGACCGTGCGCGCGCGGCTGTTATCTATTCGGCCAATCTCGGGTTTCATGACGTGCGCATCGGCGAGGAGCTGTCCGCATTTTTCCCGCAGATACCCGTCTATGTGGAAAACGACGCCAATTGCGCCGCCATCGCGGAATCGGAATCGGGCGCCGCCAGGGCATATGCCAGCTCGGTGACGATTACGCTTGGCACTGGCGTCGGGGCTGGCGTTATTATTGAAAAAAAGGTGTTCGTCGGTTACAGCAACCTCGCGCCGGAGATCGGGCACCTCGTTATCGAAACCGACGGCGAACCCTGCCCATGCGGCCGCAGCGGCTGCATGGAACGGTATATTTCCGCGACGGGCCTGATCGAACAGACGGCGCGCGCCGTCTGCTCACACCCGGATTCCCGCCTGGCCCTGCTGGCGCACGAGGACGGTGCGATCACAGCCAAAACGGCGTTTGCGGCCGCACGCCAATCCGACGCGGCTGCGCAGGAGGTAATCCAACGGTACCTGCACTATCTGGCCATCAGCCTGTCCAACATTGTCTACTGCTACGGCCCGCAGATTATTGTCCTGGGCGGCGGCGTCTGCAACGAAGGCAGCGCCCTCCTGGAGCCTTTGAGCCGGGAGCTTGACCGCGTCCTGATGCCCGACTCGCGCGGCAAGGTTGCCCTCGCCCTTGCGCACTATAAAAATGACGCGGGCATCATCGGTTCCGCCATGCTTTACAGATTCAGATGAACGGCGCAGAGGACAGATCATTTCAGAACAAAAAACCCGCCGCAGCCCATCAGGGCCGCGGCGGGTTTTTTGTTCTGAATCTATCCATTACGCAGCGGGTACAGCATCGCCCGCAAGCTGTGTCGGAATCGGCTGGCCGTCGCGCTCAAGCAGCTTATTGCGCAGCTCGACCGGGATATCACGAATGGCGAGAATCTGATAATGGTCGCCGACCCTCTCCAGATCATAATACATCCATTTATCGGACTGCGGCCGTTCTGTCTTACCGGTGGCGCTCTGCCGCCAAACATCGTTGGGCGGCACATAGCCGACCAGCAGAGTATATTGATTTCCCTTCTTGACAATCTCCTCAACGTTCGGCGTATACAGCCCCACCTGGCCTGTCACCTGGACATAATACGTCTTGGTATCCTCATCATAGACATAGTTGTCGACATAGTTAACCGTAAACGACTGGTGCTCCAGCTTGACGTCTCCATAAAGCCGCGCAGCCGCGACATCCACATCGGAAGCCGGCACCGGAATGCGGCCGAGCGAGTCCTCATTGGCCTGATAGCTCTCACGCTTGTCGCCGAGCAGCGCGCTCCACAGCGACGATTGCAACAGAAACAGCGGGTCCGCGTCAGCGGCGCTGCCAAACGGAACCGGGTCAAGCATCAGAACGGGCGTAATGACCTGCTCAAACCGTGCTTTTTCAGCGCTGTTGTCAAGCAGCCGCTGTGTAAACCGCACGCAGAACACGCACACCGTAACAAGACCAACCGCCGCGAGCAGCAGGAATACGATCCCCACCGGGGCGACGTATTTATGCCGCCGGAAGCGTACCTCCTCCTGCATTTCACGCAGGGCTGCCTTTTGCAGCTTTTTTCTTTTATCCATGCCAGATTCCTTTCAAATGCATTCAGCGGATTTGACCGTTGCCGGTCACGATATATTTGCAGGAGCACAGCTCCGCCAACCCCATCGGGCCGCGCGCATGGAGCTTCTGCGTTGAAATGCCGATTTCTGCGCCGAAACCAAATTCGCCTCCATCGGTGAAACGCGTTGACGCGTTGATATAGACAGCCGCCGCGTCAACGCGGGCGGTAAAGGCTTGGGCGTTGGTATAATCGTTTGTTAATATCGCCTCGGAATGGCCTGTCGTATACTTCTGAATATGCTCGATTGCTTCATCCAGACTGTCCACAACGCGCAGCGCGAGGATATAGTCGTCAAATTCCGTCGCATAATCAAGTTCAGTCGCCGGCACGACGCCGCCGATCAGGGCGGCCGTGCGCATGCAGCCGCGCAGCTCGACGGCATGGCTGTCGAGCGCGGCCTTTAAGCGCGGCAGGAACGCCGGCGCGATATCTCTGTGAACAAGCACCGTCTCAACCGCGTTGCAGACAGACGGCCGCGAGGTCTTTGCATTGTCGCAGATGCGCACAGCCATCTCAAGGTCGGCCGAAGCGTCCACATAGATATGGCAGTTGCCCGCCCCCGTCTCGATGACAGGCACGCTTGCGTTTTCAACGACCGAGCGGATCAGTCCCTTGCCGCCGCGCGGGATCAGCGCGTCGAGATAGCCGTCGAGCGTCATCAGGTCGGCGGCGGAGGCACGCGTCGTATCCTCCACAAGCTGCACACAGTCGCGCGGCAGGCCCGCCGTCTCGATTGCATCCCGCATCAAATTGGCAAACGCCATATTGGAGCAGATGGCCTCCTTGCCGCCGCGCAGGATACATGCGTTGGCCGATTTAAGGCAGAGCGCCGCCGCGTCGACCGTGACGTTCGGGCGCGCCTCATAGATCATGCCGACTACGCCGAGCGGAACGCTCACCTTTTCGATTTTAAGACCGTTCGGGCGGCTCCCGCCGCCGAGCACACGGCAGACCGGGTCTTCGAGCTTGGCCACGAAGCGCACAGCTCCCGCGATGGATGCAATGCGTTCCTCGGTAAGCCGCAGACGGTCTTGCAGCGATTCTGTCATCCCATTGCTGCGCGCCGCCGCAAGATCCTTTTCATTCTCCGTGAGAATGTCTGTACAGTGCGCGTCAAGCGTATCCGCGACCGCATACAGCGCATCGTTGCGCTGCGCTGTTGTTGTACAGCCAAGCACGCGCGAAGCGGCGCGCGCCCGTTTACCTGTTTCCAGCAGGCTGTTCATAAGCCAGACCCCCTTTTAAATTCATTCACAACGGCCCCCAAAATGCAGACCGCCTATTTGCGGGATGCAGGGAAATATGTTCCCACATCACGGCCTTCAAACAGATCATACAGTTTTTTCGGAGAAGCGCCGTTCATGATAACCATACCGATCCCATTCTGCACCGCAATCTGTGCGGCATGGATTTTTGTCACCATGCCGCCCGTACCGCGCGCGCTGCCCGCGCCGGCCGCGCACGCCTCGATCTCCGGCGTGATCCGCGCGACCTCGTGCAGCAGATTCGCATTTGGATTTGTACGTGGATTGTCGTCATAAAGCCCGTCGATATCGCTTAAAATCACCAGCAGATCCGCGCCGGCAAGCGCCGCGACCATCGCCGACAGCGTATCGTTGTCGCCGAATTCAATCTCCTCTGTGGAAACAGAGTCATTTTCATTGACGATCGGCAAAGCGCCCATATCGAGCAGGCGGCAAAGCGTATTCTGCGCGTTCTGTTTGCGCGCGGCGTCGTCCACAACGTCGCGTGTCAAAAGAATCTGCGCGGTCACATGGTGATATTCGGCGAACAGCTTATCGTATATGTACATCAATTCACACTGTCCCACAGCCGCGACGGCCTGCTTGCCGGGCATGTCGCCCGGTTTTTTATGCAGGCCCAGCTTGCCCACGCCGACTGCCTGCGCGCCCGAGCTGACCAATACGACCTGTCTGCCGCTGTTTTTGATGTCGGCAAGCACCTTGACAAGCTGTTCAACACGCCGGATATTCAGCAGGCCGCTTTCATGTGTCAGCGTCGACGATCCGACCTTGACGACAATACGCCCGGTATTTGTAAAATCCCTCATTCTGTTTGCTCCCCCGAACGGCCTAAGCGGCCGGTTCTTATTTTTCCGCGTCCCTGCCGGTATCAGCTTCATCAGGCGGCAAAAGCTTCTCGACGCGCAGCGAAAGGATACGCTGCTCCTCGACGGCGACAACCGTCACGCGCAGATCGCGGAAGGCATATTGTTCGCCTGCCGACGGAATATGCCCGAGCATCTCAAGCGCCCAGCCGCCGGCAGTGTTATAATCGCTGTCGAAATCGCGGTCGTCCTCCTCAAGCTCCTCAAGCATGGAAAATACATTCATATCCCCGCTGACCAGATATGTGTCCGGACCCGTCTGTACAAAATCATGGTGAACCTCGTCGCTCTCGTCCCAGATGTCGCCGACAAGCTGCTCAAGCACATCCTCCATTGTAACGATGCCCATCGTGCCGCCATAGTCGTCGGTCACAACGGCCAGATGCAGCTTCTTCGCCTTGAACTCCGCGAGAAGGGCGGAGATTTTCATCGTCTTATGCACAAAAACACAATCGGAAATCAAATGATCCAGTTGTGTCTGGCGTCCGGTGACGACCGCCTTGAGCAGATCGCGCACCTGCAGAACGCCGATGATGCTGTCAACAGTTCCGCGGTAAACCGGGATACGCGAATAATGCGCGTCAAGCACCACCTTGAGCGCCTCGTCGATGGAATCCTCGACATCGAGCGTCACAAGGTCGACGCGCGGCGTGAGGATCTCCTGGGCGGTTATCTCGTCGAAGTCAAGCGCCGACTGTACAAGGTCGCTCTCCTGTTCCTCAAGCACGCCCTCCTGCTCGATCGATTCGACAATGTATTTCAGCTCCTCCTCAGTGACGGACGGCTGTGCCGCCGGCCCCTTGACAAGCCGCAGAGCAAGCTCCTTGATCTTTACAAAAAAGAATACGATTGGACTGAGCAGCTTTATAAGAAACGACAGCAGCCCGCCGGCGGCCATCGCGATGTTTTCGCTGTTTTCCTTTGCAAGCGTCTTAGGCAGAATCTCCCCGAAGATCAGCACAAGCACCGTCATGACGACCGTCGCGACCGCCGCGCCGCTGGCCCCGAACATCGCTGTCGCAACGACCGTCGCGATGGAGGCGCTGGCCATATTGACCACGTTGTTGCCGACCAGAATGGTTGACAGCAGCCGGTCGAAATCATCCGCTACATAAAGCGCGCGGCGCGCCTTGCGGTTGCCCGCGTCGGCATAATTTTTCATGCGGATTTTGTTGAGTGAGGAATACGCTGTCTCGCTGGCCGAAAAAAATGCCGAAAATGCGAGCAATGCCAGCAAAACCAAGTATAATATGCCGCTTGTACTGTCCAAGAAAAAACCAACCCCCGAAATTACATATAGTATTTTTTAGACATAATAATACAAATAAACCGTTTCTTTTCCTGCGCATAACCACGATACCATTTATCATACCAAATAATGTGGCCTGCTACAATCGATTTTATCATATGTTTACCGAAAATTCAATTCCCGCTGTTATGCGCCATGGCGTTCAGCGCGCTTTCTGCAAACGCCCGGTAACGAAGCATTCGTTACCGGGCGTTCTGACTTTATTGAGTATAGCGTATAGCGGCAAACTGTAAAGGCTTACTGCTTTGCAGCGTTTTTCTTCGCTTCCATCGCAATGAGCGCATCGCGGCGGGAGAGGTTGATGCGTCCCTGCTGATCGATATCCGTCACCTTGACGATCACCTCGTCGCCCACGGCGACGACGTCCTCGACCTTTTCAACGCGGCCCATATCGAGCTTGGAGATATGCACCATTCCCTCCTTGCCGGGGGCAAGCTCAACGAACGCGCCGAAGTTCATCAGCCGTGTGACGCGGCCCTTATAGATCGCGCCGATCTCCGGATCGTTGACGATCGTCTCAATGATCGAAAGCGCGCGGCGCACGCCGTCGGAATCGGTACCCGCGACAAACACATCGCCGTCGTCGTTGATATCGATCTTGACGTTGCAGTCTGCGCAAATCTTCTGGATGACCTTGCCGCCCGAACCGATGACCTCGCGGATCTTATCCGGATGGATCTTGATCGACTTCATCTTGGGAGCATATTTGGAAAGTTCCTCGCGCGGCGCGGGGATAACCGGCAGCATGATGTCGTTGAGGATGTACATGCGCGCCTTATACGTCTTTTCAAACGCCTCGCGGATGATATCATACGTCAGGCCCACGATCTTCAAATCCATCTGGATGGCTGTGATGCCTTTTTCAGTACCGCCGACCTTGAAGTCCATGTCGCCGAAAAAGTCCTCAAGCCCCTGGATATCGACCATGGTCATCCAGCGGTCGCCCTCGGTAATCAGGCCGCAGGAAATGCCGGCGACCGGGCGCTTGATCGGCACGCCCGCGTCCATCAGCGCCAGCGTAGAGCCGCAGATCGAACCCTGTGACGTCGAGCCGTTTGAGGAAAGCACCTCGGAAACAAGGCGGATTGTATACGGGAATTCTTCGACCGGCGGAATTACCGGCTCAAGCGCGCGCTCCGCAAGCGCGCCATGTCCGATCTCGCGGCGGCCCGGGCCGCGGCTCGGGCGCGTCTCGCCGACAGAATAGGACGGGAAGTTATAGTGATGAATATAACGCTTCTGCTCCTGATCGTCGATGCCGTCGAGCTTCTGCGCTTCGCTGATCGTACCGAGCGTGGCAACGGTCAACACCTGTGTCTGACCGCGCGTAAACATACCGGAACCGTGCACGCGCGGCAACAGGCCGACCTCCGCGGCCAGCGGGCGGATCTCGTCCATTTTGCGTCCGTCGACACGCTTCTGTTCATCGAGCAGCCAGCGGCGGACAATGAACTTTTGAAGCTTGTAGATCGCTTCATCAATTACCGCTGCGTTCGTCTTTTCCTCGTCGTCAAACTTCTCATGGATGCGCTCGACAACCGGCGCCAGGCGCTCATCGCGCACGTTCTTGTTATCGGTGTCGAGCGCGGCCTTAACATCGTCGATTGCAAAATCCCTGATCGCGTCGAACAGCTCGTGCGGGACCTCCATCGACTGGAACGAGAACTTGGGCTTGCCGATTTCGGCCTGGACGTTCTTAATGAACGCGACCATGCGCTTGATCTCCTCGTGGCCCTTGATGATCGCGTCGAGCATCACATCGTTGGCAACCTCGTTCGCGCCCGCCTCGATCATGCAGATTACATCCTCGTTAGCGGCCACAGTCAGGTTCAGATCGCTCTTTGCGCGCTGGGCAGCGTCCGGGCTGACGATGATCTCGCCGTCGACAAGGCCCACATTGATGCCGGCAATCGGCCCGTTCCACGGGATGTCGGAAATCGACAGCGCGAACGAAGTGCCGACCATGCCGGCGATCTCCGGCAGGCAGTCGGGATCGACCGACATGACGGTCATGACGACCGAACAGTCGTTGCGCATATCCTTCGGGAACAGCGGGCGGATCGGCCGGTCGACGAGGCGCGAGGACAGGATCGCCTTGTCGGACGGACGCGACTCGCGCTTGATGAACGAGCCGGGGATCTTGCCGACAGCGTAAAGCTTTTCCTCAAAATCGACGGAAAGCGGGAAGAAGTCGATGCCTTCGCGCGGCTTGGCCGAGGCGGTCACATTGACGAGTACAACCGTTTCGCCCCAGCGCACCAGCACCGAAGCGTTCGACAGGCAGCACATCTTGCCCGTCTCAAACGTCATCTTTTTCCCGCCGTATTCGATTTCATAAACCTTGTAGTTTTCAAACATTGCAGTACCTCCGTTTACAAATTTTCATTTACGGAAGCCGCGTGTCTTTTAGCAAGTATCTCGGCGCCCGGCGCCCGGGCGTCCAGATAACTGCTAAAAAGCATTCCCGCGGTTTCCGTTTTTACCCCCGCGCACGCGCGGGGTGATGCGAGGGAAGGCAGGCGGACCGCTGCTCCGCCTGCCTTCCGTGTGGTATCGCTTACTTACGCAGGCCGAGCTTGGCGATCAGATCGCGGTAGCGGTTGATGTCCTTCTTGGCCAGGTAGTTGAGCATGTTCCTTCTTTTACCAACCATGCGCAGCAGGCCGCGGCGGCTGTGATGGTCCTTCTTATGTGTTTTGAGATGCTCGGTCAGGTCGGCGATGCGCTTGGTCAGGATCGCGATCTGGACCTCCGGCGAACCGGTGTCGCCCTCATGCTGGGCGTTGTTCTGGATAATTTCCTGCTTTTCTTCCTTACGGATCATGTCAATCACCTTTCTTTATTCAGTCCTCAATCTCAGAGACAGGCGGGTGAATTCCCAACGGCAGTCGGCCAGGGCTTTAAGCCTGTGACACAGGCGTTTTGGTCCTGCCTCCGTGAAAAAGGCCATATCGATTTTTCATTATACCATAGTGTTTCCAGAAAGTAAAGGGCGCATGCGCCTTTATTTGCCTGTTTTTTCAATATATGCCCCGGCAATCGGCACGGACGCGCGCGCATCTGCCTGGATGCGCGCGCGCAGCGCGTCGACCGACGCAAACTTCTGCTCGTCGCGCAGAAACTCCAGCAGGCGCACCTCGATCTGCCGGCCGTATAAATCGCCCGAAAAGCCGATGATATACGTCTCGGAATTCACGGCGTCCGTCTGCTCGACGGTCGGGCGCAGCCCGATGTTCGCAACGGCCGGCAGCAGCGCGCCGTCCACGACCGCAGCGGCCGCGTAAACGCCGTGGCGCAGGCGCACAAACGATTTAGGGAAACGCTGGTTGATCGTCGGCGAATCGATTGTTCGTCCAAGCCGTTTTCCATGTACCACAGTCAGGCGATAGCCGAAGGCCCGCCCGAGCAGCCGCCCCGCCTCTTTAACGTCGCCGGCGGCGAGCAGCTCCCGGATGCGCGTGCTGCTTACGCGCACGCCGCCGCAGAGCACCTCCGGCACGATCTCAAGCGCGACGCCGCGCGACGCGCACAGCTTTTCGAGCAGCGCCGCGCCGCCGGCGGCCGCGCGTCCAAACCGGAAATCCGCCCCGCAGCAGACAACGCGCGCGCCCATGCGGCGCACAAGCACCTCGTCAAAAAATTCCTCCGGCTCCAGGTTGTGAAATTCGGAGAAGTCGGGCGCGAGCACACGCTGCACGCCCCATGCGTCCAGGATCGCATATTTATCCGCTTCCGTGACGATCTCCCCCGCGCCGGTCTTGCGTTCGGGGCTGCCGCCAGCGCGTGTAAAGGTAAACACCCCCGCGCAAAGCCCCTCCTCTTTGGCACGCTGCACGGCGCGGCCGACCACCGCGGCGTGGCCGATGTGCAGCCCGTCAAAATAGCCGCACGCAACCGCCGCCGGCGCGCCGGCGGCGGCCTGTGCAATCGTGTGAAATACCTCCAAAGGGCCTACACCTCCAGCGTAAACAGCTTCTGCATACAGAGCAGGCCGTCTCGTTCCCGCGCAACGCCCAGAAAGCGGCGGTCATGCGCATATACGGCGTATGTATCACCGGTCCGCTTGCAGGCGACGCGCCCGATATCGAGCCGCACACCGTTTAAAAACATCTTTGTCTGCTTCTCGTTGAGCGCCGCACTGGGCAGCGCGCAAAACGCCGTCTCCACCGGACGCAGCAGCGTGCCGAACACGCCGTCCTGAGCGGCCTGCTGCGCCTGTTCAATCGTCACGCAGTCCGCCAGCGTAAAGCTCGCGGCCATCGTGCGCCGCAGCGCGGTCATCACCGCGCCGCAGCCGAGCGCCGCGCCGATATCGGCGATCAGCGTGCGGATGTACGTCCCCTTGGAACAGTGCACATCGATTGTAAAGGTATTCGCCTGTACGTCGCACGCCGTAAAATCGATCGAATACACCGTCACGGGACGCGCGGCACGCTCCACCTCGACGCCCCGACGCGCCAGCTCGTAAAGGCGCTGTCCGTTCACACGCACCGCGGAATACATCGGCGGCGTCTGCATAATATCCCCGACCAGGCCGGCCGCGGCCGCGCGCACCCGCGCCTCGTCGGCGTCCGGCGTCTGCTCACTGAGCACCGTGCCGGTGATATCCTGCGTGTCCGTCGTTACGCCCAGCTTAAACGATGCCAGGTACCGCTTGTCCTGCCGCGGCAGGATATCGCACGCCTTTGTGGCGCGGCCGAAAAAAAGCGGGAGCACGCCCGTCGCCATCGGATCGAGCGTCCCCGCGTGGCCCACGCGCCGCTCCCGCGCAATCCCGCGCAGCTTTGCGACGACGTCAAATGATGTAAAGCCTTCCGGCTTGTCAATACATAAAATTCCGCCTTGCTCTGTCAAACGACCAAATCCTTTCCCCCTTGGGAACCTTCCGCCTTCAGGCTGTCCTGCGTGCCTAAAACGTCCCTGAGCACGCCGAGCACGCGCGCCTTGGCCGCCTCAAGCGTCCCCTCCAGCGTACAGCCCGCGGCGCGCGCGTGGCCGCCGCCGCCCAGACGCGCGCAGGCGGCCGATGCATCGACATATTGGCTGCTGCGCATGGAAACGCGCCAGCGTTCCGGGCCCTTCTGCTGGAACGTCACCGCCGCGTCGACGCCCTCGATCTGGCGCGGGATCGCGGCGATGCCTTCCATATCCTCCTCGGGAACGCCGGTTTTTTCGATGGCGTCGAGCGTCATGGCAATAAACGCGATCCTCTTGTTTTCGTAGTATTCAAGCGTGTCCATCACCATGCGCTCAAGCTCCATACGCGCCGGCGATTTTGTCTCGAACATCAGCTTGTTGATGCGGTAGCTGTCGATGCCGTGCTCCATCATCCGCGCGGCCAGCAGGTGCGAGGCGGGCGTCGTGTTTGAATAACGAAAGCACCCCGTATCGGTCGCAAGCCCCGTGTAGATGCAGACGGCGATGCGGTAATCGACCTGCGCGCCAAGCTCCCTCAGCACACGGTCGATGATCTCGACCGTGGCGGCCGCCTTCGCGTCGAGCAGCAGCCGCGCGGCATAGCCCGTGTTCGACGGGTGGTGGTCGATGCACAGATCAATCTTCCCGGCTAGGCGGCCGGCCCACGCGCCGAGCAGCTGCAGGTCGGCCACATCGACCGCGACAATGCACGACGGCGTAAAGTCGGGCTGCCTTTCAGGGACAAAGCCCGGATAGAGGAAGCAATAGCGCGGAGGGAAACCGTCCGGGCAGGCGATGCGCGCCGTTTTGCCCATCGCCAAAAGGGCGTAGAGCAGCGCGAAACCGCTGCCGAGCGTATCCCCGTCCGGTTTTTGATGGCAAAGGATCAAAATCCGGTCCGACTGCGCGAGCAGCGCCGCCGCCTGCCGTTCGTTGACCGCCTGCGCCATGCCGTTCCCTCCTTGTCAATGCTCCTGATCCTGTGTGTGCAGACCGTCCAGAATGCGCGCGATATCCGCGCTGTGGGCGATCGAATCGTCCGCGATAAACGAAAATTCCGGCAGCTTGCGCAGCTTCAAGCGCGCGTTTAGTTCACGCTTGATAAATCCCTGCGCGCTGCGCAGCCCCGCGGCGGCGCTTTTGGCCGCCGCGATCCCGTCCATCGAACTGATATAGACCTTGCAGTGGGACAAATCGCGCGCCAAATCGAGCTTGACAATCGAAATCAGCCCCGAAACGCGCGGGTCCTTCAGGCCGCGCATAATGTCGCAAAGCTCCCTGTGGATGTCCTCCTCCGTGCGGGAGGCCCTGAATGTGGCCATACATGTTCTCCTTTTGATTGCGCTTTGGCTGGGCCGCCCGCTGCGGGCAGCCCCGTCCGGTTATTATTCGCGATATTCCTCAATCTCATACGCTTCGAAGATATCGCCTTCCTTGATATCGTTGAATTTTGTAAGGCCCATGCCGCATTCATACCCCTTGGCGACCTCTTTCACGTCGTCCTTGAACCGCTTGAGCGACGCAAGCTTGTCGTCGGCGATGATGATGCCGTCGCGCACGACGCGGATCTCGGCCGAACGCGTGATCTTGCCCTCAAGCACATAACAGCCGGCGACCGCGCCGACGCCCGTGATCTTGTAGACCTGGCGCACCTCCGCGCGTCCAAGGTCGACCTCGCGCGTCTTGGGCGCGAGCATCCCCTTCATGGCTGTCTCAACATCGTTGATCGCGTCGTAAATAATGCGGTAGAGGCGCAGCTCCACGCCGTCGCGCTCCGCGTTCTCCTTGGCGACGGGGTCGGGGCGCACATTGAAGCCGACAATAATCGCATTGGAGGCGTCGGCAAGCATGACGTCGCTCTCCGAGATCGCGCCGACCGCGCCGTGGATGACCTTGACGCGCACCTCGTCGTTTGAAAGCTTCTCAAGCGACTGGCGCACCGCCTCGACCGAACCCTGCACATCGGCTTTGACGATGACCGGCAGTTCCTTGACGTCGCCCTGCGAGATATGGCTGAACAGGTTGTCAAGCGTCACCTTCTCATAGGAACTGAACTGTTCCTGCTTCTGCTCGTGCTTGCGCTGGTCGACAAGCTCCTTGGCCAGGCGCTCGTCAGCGACGGCGTTGAGCACGTCGCCCGCGGCCGGCACATCGCCCAGGCCCGTGATCTCGACCGGCATGGACGGGCCGGCGTGCTCGACGCGCTCGCCCTTGTCGTTGAGCATGACGCGCACACGGCCGAACGTCGTCCCCGCGATGACCGCGTCGCCCACATTGAGCGTGCCGGTCTGCACAAGGATCGTCGCAACCGGGCCGCGGCCGCGGTCGAGCTTCGCCTCGACAACCGTTCCGCGCGCCGCGCGGTCGGGGTTGGCCTTCAGCTCGTTCGTATCGGCCACAAGCTGTATCATCTCCAGCAGGTCCTCGATGCCCTCCCGCGTCTTGGCGGAAACCGGGATGCACGGAACGTCGCCGCCCCACGCCTCGGGCACGAGTTCATATTCCGTCAGTTCCTGCATGACCTTGTCGGGATTGGCGTGCGGCTTATCCATCTTGTTGATCGCAACGATGATCGAAACACCCGCAGCCTTGGCGTGGTTGATCGCCTCGATGGTCTGCGGCATAATGCCGTCGTCGGCCGCGACGACGAGCACCGCGATATCCGTGACCTGCGCGCCGCGCGCGCGCATGGCCGTAAAGGCGGCGTGGCCGGGCGTGTCGAGGAATGTGACCGGGCGGCCGTTGACCTCGACCTGATACGCGCCGATGTGCTGCGTGATGCCGCCGGCCTCGCCCTCGGTGACGTTCGTCTGGCGGATAGCGTCGAGCAGGGATGTTTTTCCGTGGTCGACATGGCCCATAACGACCACAATCGGCGGGCGTTCGACGAGGTTTTCGTCGCCGTCCTCCTCGTCCACCTTAAACAGGCGATCCTCGATCGTGACAACGACCTCTTTTTCAACCTTGGCGCCGATCTCCATGGAAACCATCGCGGCCGTGTCGTAATCGATCACGTCGTTGACAGCCGCCATGACGCCAAGCCCCATCAGACGCTTGATAACCTCGGAGGCCGTCAGATGCAGGCGCGCGGCCAGCTCGCCGACGGTGATCTCGTCCGGGATGGTAATCTCCAGCTTCTGGCGGCGCTGGCGCTCCAGCTCGAGCCGGCGCATCTTCGCGTCCTCCTTCTCCTTGCGGGACATGGCCGGCTTGCCCGAACGGCGCTGTGCGCTGCGCTGCGTCAGCTTCTGCTTCTGCGCGCCCGTATCGCGGTTGCCCATCTTTGTCTGGGCAAGCGTGTCGTATTTCTCGTTGTAGCGGTCAAGCTCCACCTGCGTGGAGCCGGCGCGCATATCGACCATCGCCGACCCGCGCTGGCGCGGCTTTGTCCCCGGCTGCTGCGCCGACGAAGCCGGCTGGCCGCCCTGCTGCGGGCGCTGCTGCTGCGGGCGTCCCTGGCCCTGCTGCGGACGCTGCTGGCCGCCTTGCTGCGCCCGGCCCTGGGCGCGGCCGTTCTGCTGGCCCTGCTGCGGGCGTCCCTGGCCCTGCTGCGGACGCTGCTGGCTGCCCTGCTGCGCCCGGCCCTGGGTGCGGCCGTTCTGCTGGCCCTGCTGTGAACGGCTCTGGCCCTGCTGCGGGCGCTGCTGGCTCTGCTGCGCCCGGCCCTGGCCGCCCTGCTGCGCGGCCGGCTGCTGCGCCGGCGCGGCCTTGCGCGCGGCTTCCTCCGCCGTTTTGCGGGCGGCCTCCTGCGCGGCCGCGCGCGCCTGCTCGGCCGCCTTGCGCGCGGCTTCTTTTGCCGCCTGCTTCTTTGCCTCACCGGCCGCAAAATATTCGTCGAAGCTCTCCACCTGGTTCTGATTCGTGTAGTGGTTGAGCACAACGCTCAATTCCTGCTCGTTGAGGGCGGTCATGCTTTTGCGCTCGCCCGGAATACGCTCCGCAAGCAGGTCGACGACCTCCTTGCTCGCTACGCCGAGGTCCTTTGCGACCTCGTGCAACCTGTACTTTTCGATCATTCGTTGAATTCCTCCTCTGATCATTCGCGGCTGCCTGCCGCCGTGACGTTCGCAAACCACAGGCGCCGCCGCGGAGTTGGAACGCTGGATTCTCTATATAAAGACCATATCGGTTGATTACGCCGTACCGTCGGGCAAAAGCCCCAAAATCATATCAGCGAAGCCGCGGTCGCAGACCGCGAACACGCCGTAATGCTTACCCGCAACCGGGGCTAACTCCTGCATCGTGTATGGAAGCGTGCGCACCGGCACGTGCGCCGGACCGCATATGCCGCGCGCATGGCGCGCGGAGCGTTCGGCGATGTCGCTTGTGAGAAGCACCAGCTTCGCCTCGCCGGACAGGACGTTGTCGCGCACCACATCGGCGCCCATACGAAGCCGCCGCGCCTTGCGGCAGAGCGAAATTGCCGAAAACAGCCGGTCATTCATGCGGCGTCTCCCCCAATTCCTGCTCCAGGCGCGCATACACCTCGTCGGGAATCGCACAGTCGAGCGCGCGCTCCAGCCGCCGGGCCTTCCTCGCTTTTTTCAGACAGGCGGCGTCAGGACATAAATAAGCGCCGCGTCCCGATTTCTTGCCGCCCGGATCGAGCAAAATCGTCCCTTCAGGCGTGCGCACCACGCGCACAAGCTCTCTCTTGGGCCTGTGGGCGGCGCATCCGGAGCACATGCGCACCGGCTGTTTTTTCTGCATCGCGATTCCTCCCGTAAGCGCGGGATACGCCCGCGCGCGTCATGGCATTTTATTCGCCGTAAAAGCCGCTTTCCGGCTTGATATCGATTTTCCATCCCGTCAGCTTGGCCGCCAGGCGCGCGTTCTGCCCCTTGTTGCCGATGGCCAGCGAAAGCTGGTGGTCCGGCACCGAAACGCGGCAGCTTTTGGCCCCGTCCGGGTCGACCTCGACCGAGACGACGTCCGCCGGCGACAACGCCGCGGCGATGAATTCGGCCGGGTCGGCCGAATAGCGCACAACGTCGATCTTTTCGCCGCCAAGCTCCTCAACGATAGCGGAGACGCGCTGCCCCTTCGGACCGATGCACGCGCCGACGGGGTCGACGTTCTCGTCGTTGCTCCAAACGGCGATTTTCGTGCGCGAGCCGGCCTCGCGCGAGATTGATTTGACCTCGATCGTGCCGTCGAAAATCTCCGGGACCTCCATCTCAAACAGGCGCTTGACCAGCCCCGGGTGCGTGCGGGAAATCATGATGCGCGGGCCTTTTTCACCGTTGACCACATCGACGACATAGACCTTGATGCGCGCGCCGTCGGCATATTCCTCCCCCGGCACCTGCTCGCCCTTGGGCAGCACGGCCTCGCTTTTCCCAAGCTCCAGCGTGACGTTGCCCCTGACCTGATCGGTGCGCAACACGGTAGCTGTCACAATATCGTGCTGGCGCGAGGAAAACTCAGCGAAAAGCTGCCCGCGCTCGGCCTCGCGGATACCCTGGCGGATGACGTGCTTGGCTGTCTGCGCGGCGATGCGCCCGAATTGCTTGGTGTCAAGCGGGATTTCAACAATGTCGCCGAGCGTGGCGCCGCTGTCGTATTTGACAGCCTCCTCCGGCAGAATCTCCTGCGCGGGGTCGAGCAGGTCGTCTACAACCGTTTTGCGCATCGCGACATAAAAGCGCCCCGTATCCGGGTTGATATCGACGACGCTGTCCTCCGAAGCGCCCATGTCGCGGCGGATGGCGTTGCCGATCGCCGTGGCGATCTTTTCGGCAAGCAGGCTGCGCGGTATGCCCTTTTCCTTTTCCATCAGCGCAAGCGCTTCGAAAAACTCGGTATTGCTCGTATTCATTTTTCCGGATTCCCCCATCAATATATAATGCACGCCGTCGCAGCGTCAAAATTCTTCATAAAGGCGGACAAAGGCCGTCTCGCCGGGCGAGAAGGTCATCTCCAATTCGTCGTCGAGCAGCACGGCGACCACGCCGTTTTCATACGACGAAAGCGCGCCGACAAAATCGCGCTCGCCCTCGACCGGCCGGATCAGGCGCACATGCACCTGAGCGCCGATATATTTTTGAAAATGCCAGTCCTTTGTGAGCTTTCGCTCCACTCCGGGAGAGCCGACCTCAAGCGTATAGCTTTGGTCGATTGGATCGGCCTCGTCGAGCAGGTCGCTCACCTCGCGGCTGAACGCCTCGCATTCGTCGATCGTGACGCCGCCCTCACGGTCGATATAATAGCGCAGGTACCATCCCGCGCCCTCCTTTTCAAACGCCACGTCCCACAGATACAGCCCCATGCGCTGTGCGACCGGCGCGGCCAGCGCCTCGCAGACGGCGGCGGTATTCGGGCGTTTTCCCTGGGCCTTTGCCACCAAATCCCTCCATACGCAAAGGAAAGAGTGAGGCTGACCTCACTCTTTCACAATCGTTTCTATTCTTACCATAACGTCAGTGTAGCATACCCGCGCGCAAAATGCAAGCATCTTTCGCCGGTTTGACAGACCCCTGCGCAGTTTTTTCATATCAGCCGGGCCGTTTGAGCGTCCCCGAGGCGCCGCGGCGGCCAAAACGCACGCTACCTCACCGCCTTCTCGTGGTCCTCCATACGGATCTGCTTGCGCTTGATCTTGCCGCTCATCGTCTTGGGCAGCTCGTCCACGAATTCGACGATGCGCGGGTATTTATACGGCGCCGTCTCCTTCTTGACATGGTTCTGCAGCTCCTTTTTGAGCGCGTCGGAGGGCGTAACGCCGCGCGCGAGCACGACCGTCGCCTTGACCACCTGGCCGCGGACAGGGTCGGGCGCGGCCGTGACGGCGCACTCGAGCACCGCCGGGTGCGTCATCAGCGCCGATTCGACCTCAAACGGACCGATGCGGTAGCCGGAGCATTTGATGACGTCGTCGTTGCGCCCGACAAACCAGATATACCCGTCCCCATCGCGCCAGGCCGTGTCGCCGGTCGAATACATGTTGTCATAAAAAGCGGCCGCGTTCGCCTCCGGGTCGTCACGGTACTCGATGAGCAGGCCGGCAGGCCGGCCCTTGTCAAGATTTTTGACCACGATTGTGCCGACGATGCCGTCCTCGCAGGAATTGCCGTCCTCGTCGACAATGTCCAAATCGTACAGCGGCGAAAACTTCCCGGTCGAACCGGGCTTGATCGGAAACCACGGGAAATTGGCGATGATGACCGTCGTCTCCGACTGACCGAAGCCCTCCGTCAATTCAAGGCCGGTCGCCTCTTTAAAGCGGTTAAAGACCTCGGGGTTGAGCGGTTCGCCCGCGATCGTGCACTTTTTCAGCGACGACAGGTCGTATTTCGACAGGTCCTCCTTGATCAGAAAGCGGTACACGGTCGGCGGCGCGCAGAACGTCGCCGGGCGCAGGCGTTCAATCGTCTGGAGCATATGCACCGGATCAAATTTCCCTTCGGTATCATATGCCACGATGACCGCGCCGCAGATCCACTGGCCGTAAATCTTGCCCCATCCGAATTTCGCCCACCCGGAGTCGGCCGAAACGAAATGCAGCCCGCCGTCGCGCACCTCATGCCAGTAGTTGGCCGTTGTGATGTGGCCGAGCGGATAGGCGTAATCGTGAACGATCAGCTTTGGCATCCCGGTTGTGCCGGAGGTGAAATATCCAAGCATCAGGTCGTGGACATCCGTCGCCGCTTCGCCTGCGGGGCGCGCAAAATCCGTCGGGTAGTCCGCGACGGCGCGACGGAAATCGATGCAGTCCGCGGGGATTGTTTCACCGACAACCGCAACGTGCCGAAGCGTCGTACATGCCGCGCGCACCTGCCGGATGTTGCCGAGCAGTTCTCCGTCGTCGACGCAGCAGATCATCTTGATGCCCGCCTTGTTGCAGCGGTATTCAATATCGTGCGGCATGAGCTGGAAGGTCGCCGGGATCACGATCGCGCCGATGCGGTGCAGCGCCAGCATGCACACCCACGCCTCGACGCGCTGCTTGAGCACCAGCAGAACGAAATCGCCCTTTTGCACGCCGTGCGCCGTGAAAAAATTGGCTGCCTGCATCGAAAGCGCCGACAGCTCCGCGAAGGTGAGCCGCCGCTCGCCCGCGCCGCCGTCCACCCAGACGAGCGCGGGCTTTTTTGCGTCCTGACGCGCCCACTCGTCGATCACATCGTATGAAAAATTGAAGTTCTCCGGGATATTCAGCCGGTAATTCGCCTTAAAATCCTCGTACGAATCGAACTGCGTACGAGGCAGAAATTTTTCGATCATATACACCCTTCTTTATTCCGCCTTTGGAGCAGGTTCTTATTCGTTGATGATGGTCAGAAAACGGACCGGGCCGTCCACGGCGCGCTGCCCATGCGGAGTTGACGGATTGAAAAAGGCGCTGTCGCCGGCTTTCAGCAGAAACGAACGGCTGCCGATCACAAGCTGCACCGTGCCGCTGATCACATAATTAAACTCCTGACCCGCATGCGTCACAAGCTCGGGCGGATTTTCCATCGGCTCGAGGTCGACGATCATCGGATCAAAGTCGCGGTCTATGTAATTGAAGGCGAGTGAATTGAACCGGTAGCCCTTATACCGCTCGACCGAAACGCCGCGCCCCTGACGCACAATTGTGTAATCGTTCATACGCGGCGCCTCGCCGGTCAAAAGAACCGTCGGGTCTACATTGAGCGCCGCCGCTACGCCATATATAACGCCGATGGGGATATCGTCCTCGGCGTTTTCATACCGTTCATACTCCTCGGGCGACAGATTCAGCTGCTTTGCCAGATCGATAGCCGCTACATCGAGAATCTCCCGCAGTTCGCGGATGCGCCCTGCGATCTGCTTGATCTGTTCGTTCATCACGATCCTCCTTATAGTCCGCGGTGGCGGTTTTTATTTATTGTACACGCTTTGGCAGTTTCATGCAATACAAATATGCGCCCGATACAGACAACTTTCTGCACATTTTTAAGTAATACTTATCATTTTTCAGGTCGAATTTTGTAGGACCTGTCAAAACCGTCGTGTCCTGTGTATTCTTTTTCTGCACTTTTTACCCCATTGAACAATCTGTGAATTTCCTGTAAACTGAATGTATACGTTTCCCCTTTTTCCGGGAGAAGAACGCAATTTGGAGGATCGACGGAAATGGAGCTTTTGAAACAGCGCATCCGCGCGGACGGCCTTGTTAAAGCCGGCAATGTGCTCAAGGTTGACAGCTTTCTCAACCATCAGATGGATATTTCTCTCTTTTGTGAGATCGGGCAGGAGTTTAAGCGTCTGTTCGGCGACTGCGGCGTGACGAAAATCCTGACCATCGAGGCCTCCGGCATCGGGATTGCGGCTGTAACGGCGCAGTTTTTTAACGTCCCGGTTGTGTTTGCCAAAAAGTCGCAGTCGAAAAACATCGACGGCGAGGTGTTCACCTCGCGCGTGGAATCCTTCACGCACGGGCGCGTTTACGACATCATCGTTTCGAAGAAATTCCTGCTGCCGGACGACCGCGTTCTGCTGATCGACGATTTTCTCGCAAAGGGCAGCGCGCTCGAAGGGCTGTGCAAGCTTGTCGAGGACTCTGGCGCAACGCTTGTCGGCGCGGGCATTGTAATTGAAAAGGGCTTTCAGGAGGGCGGCGCGCTCATCCGCGGACGCGGCGTGCGTGTCGAATCGCTCGCCATCGTGGAGAGCATGGACGACAAAACCGGCGAGATCCTTTTCCGCGGCTGACGCGGTCGATTTTCTTTCATGATCCGACTCCGTGTGTTTTCCACGCGGCCGCGCCCGCTGCACGGCGGGCGCGGCTGTGTTTTGGAATAAGAACCCGCATAACAAGCGGGGAATGTTAAAATTGGAGGAGAAAAAATGAAACTGAGCAAAAAGATCCTTGCCCTGCTGCTTGCCGGGGCAATGGCGGCCTCTGCCGCCGCGTGCGCAGGCTCCGAGCCGGCCGCTTCCACTGCCGGCGGCGCGGCCGCTTCCGCGCCCGCTGCTTCCGCTCCGGCTGACGGCGGCGAGGCCGCCGCTTCCGAAGCCGCACCGGCCGACGATTGGGCTGCAAAGGTCGGTACAAAGACCTTCCCGGCGATTGCAAAGGAAGACTTGAAAATTGGATTTCTCTATGTCGGTCCGGTCGGCGACGAGGGTTACTCCTACGCGCATGACCAGGGCCGCGCCAAGATGGCCGAAACGCTCGGTCTAGCCGAAGATCAGACGCTGATCGTTGAAAATGTCCCGGAGGAATCCGAATGCGCCGACCAGGTGCGCAACCTGATCGACCAGGGCTGCAACGTTATCTTTGCGACAAGCTTCGGTCATCAGGACTGGGTGATGGAGGTTGCCAAGGAGTATCCGGACGTGATCTTTGAACACTGCTCGGGATTCCGCTACGGCGAAAACATGACCGCCTATTTTGGTCGTATGTATCAAATCCGCTATCTGACCGGCATCGCCGCCGGCCTCAAGACGGAATCGAACAAAATCGGCTATGTCGCCGCCATGCCGACCGCCGAGGTTGTGCGCGGTGCGAACGCGTTCGCACTGGGCGTCAAATCCGTCAATCCGGACGCGACCGTCGAGGTCAAGTTCACCAATTCCTGGTACGATCCCGCCGGTGAGAAAAACGTTGCGATCGACCTGCTCAATTCCGGCTGCGATGTGATCGGCCAGCACGTCGACACGACCGCGCCGCAGGTCGCCGCCCAGGAGAAGGGCGCGTTCGCGATCGGCTACAACGCGGCCACCTACGATGTCGCGCCGCAGGCGTATATGACCGCCCCGCTGTGGGATTGGGGTTCCTATTACACCGCCGAGGTGCAGAAGATCATCGACGGCACCTGGACCTCGCAGAACTATTGGGGCGATATGAAGGACGGCATTGTCTACCTTGACGAGCTTTCCGCCAATTGCGCCGAGGGTACGCAGGAGAAAATCGACGAGGCGTACGCCAAGATTGAATCCGGCGAGCTGAAAATCTTTGCCGGCCCGATCAGCGACAACACGGGCGCCGAGCGCGTGCCCGCCGGCTCCGAAATGACCGACGCCGAGCTGCTTGCGTTCGACTGGTTTGTTGACAACATTGTTGGCACCGTCCCCGCCGCCTAAACTTTTCCGTTCCACCGAAGGGGCGGGGCCATGCCCCGCCCCTTCTTTTCCCTCTCCCGCCCATTCGCCTTTTCGGGCGGCCTGCCATCAGCAAAATAAGGAGGTTCCAACATGGATTGCGCGCCCTATATCCAACTGACCGATATCTGCAAATCGTTCGGCAGTGTCCGCGCCAACCACAACGTCTGTCTGGATGTCAGACGCGGTGAAATTCACGCGCTGCTTGGTGAAAACGGATCAGGCAAGAGCACGCTTGTCAATATGCTCTCCGGCATCTATGCGCCGGACAGCGGCCAGATCGTCGTGGACGGACGCAAGCGGCGCTTCGCTTCGCCGCGCGATGCGATTGAGTCCGGCATCGGCATGGTGCACCAGCATTTCAAGCTTGTCGATGTGATGACCGCTGCCGAAAATCTTGCGCTCGGCGCACGCGGCGGGCTGTTTGTAAATAAGCGCGCGCTCGCCGCGCGGATGAAAGCGCTTGGCACCCGCTACGGCCTGACGGTTGACCCTGAGCGCAAGGTTTACAACATGTCCGTCGGAGAAAAGCAGACGGTTGAAATCCTCAAAGCCCTTTACCACGGCGCAAATGTGTTGATCCTCGACGAGCCGACGGCGGTGCTTACGCCGCAGGAGACAAAAAGTCTCTTTGAGATCCTGCGCGGCATGAAGGCGGAGGGCTGCTCCGTCATCATCATCACCCATAAGCTGGGCGAGGTGCTTGAGATCAGCGACCGTGTGACCGTGCTGCGCCGCGGCGAGTCGGTCGGCACGGTCGAGACGAAGGACGCCGACGCCCGCTCTCTGACTGAGCTGATGGTCGGGCGGCCCGTCTCGCTCAAGATCGCGCGTCCCGCCGTCCCTCAGGAGCTGAAGCGCCCGCTGCTCGAGGTGCGCGGCCTTTCGGCGCGCGGGCCGGGCGGCGTCAAGACGCTCGACGGTATGAGCTTTACGCTCTCCGGCGGCGAAATACTCGGCGTGGCCGGTATCGCCGGCAGCGGCCAGAAGGAGCTGTGCGAGATCATTGCCGGTATGCAGCGCGCTTCGTCCGGCGAGATCGTGTTCCAGGGCGAATCGATTCTCGGCAAGCCGCCGGCCGAGATCATCAGGCGCGGCATTCAGATGAGCTTTATCCCGGAGGACCGCCTCGGCATGGGGCTTGTCGCGGGTATGGACATCGTTGAGAACGTGATGCTCAAAACCTTCCGGCGCGGCAAAACGCCGTTTATCGACCGTTCCTCCGGCCGGCGGGACGCCGAACGCATTGTGCGTGATTATTCCATCGACACGCCGTCGGTCGGCCACATCGTCAAAAAGCTGTCGGGCGGCAATATCCAGAAGGTGCTGCTCGGACGTGAAATTGATCTGAACCCAACGCTGCTTATAACCGCCTATCCTGTGCGCGGGCTTGACATCGGCGCTTCCTATTTTATTTATGACGCGCTGAACAAACAGAAGGAAAAGGGCGTCGGCATCCTGTTCATCGGCGAGGACCTCGATGTGCTGATGGAGCTGTGCGACCGCGTTATGGTCATCCATGGCGGCGCGGTTATGGGCATCGTCGATCCAGCGCAGGTCACCAAAGAGGATATCGGGCTGATGATGCTCGGCCATAAACCCGGGGAGGTGGTCGCATGATCCGCATTGTACGGCGTCCGGACCCGTCGCGCCGGCGCGACATCGTCACACGTCTGGCGGCTGTTTTTGCCGCGCTTGTCTGCGCGTCGCTGATCATGGCGGCGCTCGGCTACAATCCCGTTGCTGTTTTTTCCAATATCATCGTCGGTTCCACCGGTACGGCGCACCGTATCCGTCAGACCATTGTCAAGGCCATCCCGCTGACGACGCTTTCGCTCGGCGTGGCTGTATGCTTTAAGATGAAATTTTGGAATATCGGCGCGGAGGGACAGTTTTATCTGGGCGCTCTGTTCGCGACATGGACGGCCTATCACTTCAAAACGCTGCCGGCCGGGGCGCTTCTGCCGCTGATGTTTGCCGCCTCCCTGATCGGCGGCGGCCTGTGGGCGCTCATTCCGGCAGTCCTCAAATCGAAATTCCGCACAAGCGAGATTCTCGTCACATTGATGCTCAACTATGTGGCGACGAAATTCATCACGTATCTTCAGTACGGCCCGTGGAAGGACCCGAGCGCGGGCGGCTTTGCCAAAATGCCCAAATTCGTCGACGCGGCCGTGCTTCCCAAACTGTTCGGCGTTCATATCGGCTGGATCATTGTGCTTGTTCTGGCGCTGGCCGTCCATATCCTGTTGGCCAAAACAAAGCTCGGATATGAAATTTCCGTCATCGGAGAAAGTGAAACGACGGCCCGTTACGCGGGCATTTCCGTGGCAGGCGTTACGGCAGCGGCCGTGATGATCGGCGGAGGGCTGTGCGGCGCAGCCGGCTTCATGCAGGCCTCAGCGATTGAAAAATCGCTGACCGACCAGCTCTCCGCAGGGCTTGGCTTCACGGCCGTCATCACAGCGTGGCTGGCGCGTCTGTCCGCGCCGGCGGTCGTCGTGGTATCGCTGCTGTTCGCCGCGCTGCTTCAGGGCAGCGCCTATATCCAGACGGCGCTTCAGGTACCGTCGGCCGTAGCGGATATATTGCAGGGCGTCATCCTGTTTTTCGTTTTGGGCAGTGAATTTTTCTTAAATTACCGTCTGGTGCGCACGCAAAGCTCTGAAAAGGAGGCGGTCAAATGAGCGGACTGACGCAGGTATCTCTGTTTTTACAGGTCGCCGTCCAGATGGGCACGCCGATCCTGTTCGGCACGCTTGGCGGCATCCTGTGCGAGAAATCCGGAAATATCAATCTCGGCGTCGAAGGCATGATGCTGATGGGCGCTGTGTTCGGCTTTATGACGGCGCTGCACACCGGCAACCCATTTCTGACCATCGCCGTCGCAGGGCTGGCGGGCGCGTTCGGCGCGCTGATCTATGCGGTCATCACCGTGACGCTGCGTGGCAACCACACCGTCACGGGGCTGGCGCTGACCATCTTCGGCACGGGCCTGTCCGGCACGCTCGGCAAACCGCTGGCCGGTCTGGCGCTGCCCAATTCGATCCTGCGGGCCTTTTCCGCCTACAATGTGCCGGGCCTTTCAAAAATCCCGGTGCTCGGCGAAATGTTTTTCCAGCAGAGCGTCTATGTGCAGATCGCGCCGGCGCTCGCGGCGCTCCTGTACATCTATCTGACGCGCACCTACGCCGGCCTTTCGACGCGCGCCGTCGGTGAAAATCCCGGCGCGGCTGACGCGGCCGGGGTCAATGTCACGCTTGTCAAGTACCTTAATATCGTGGCGGGCGGCTTTCTCTGCGGGATGGGCGGCGCGTATCTGTCGGTCGTATTCGTGCCGCGCTGGCAGGAGAATATCACCGCCGGCATCGGCTGGATCGCCGTCGCGCTTGTCATCTTTTCCACCTGGAACCCGGCCAAAGCCATTTTCGGCGCGTATTTCTTCGGCGCGCTGCGCGGCGTCGGATTCAAGCTACAAAACGCGCAGCTCAATCTCTTTGGATTTGAACTTCGCGTCTCGGCGCAGCTTCTCGATATGATTCCGTATCTTATGACAATTGTCGCGCTTGTGTTGATCGTCCAGGGCAAGCGGCGTGAAAATCAGCCGCCGGCCGCCCTTGGCAACCCGTATTTCAGGGAGGAACGCTGATATGTCCGCCGCCCTTTCCGGGAGCGTCCCCGCGCCCGCGCCATCCATGGCGCGGGCGCTTCATGCACCAAACGAACAACAGCGCGTCGTAATCGGGGATACGGCGCACAGCATCCTTCTGCTTGCCGGCGCGGGAACCGGAAAAACAGATACGCTCGCGCGCCGTGTGGCAAACCTGATCGTCTCCGGCGCCGCGGCGCCGGAGGAAATCCTCTGCCTTACCTTTACAAACCGCGCCTGCCGCGAAATGACCGAACGTATTGAAACGGTCGCGGGCGAAGCGGCGCGGGACGTGGCCGTGCATACGGTGCACAGCTTTTGCGCGCGTATGCTGCGCGAGACGCCGGCCGCGCGCACAGATCTCGGACGCGATTTCACCGTCTGCGACGCAGCCGACGCGCTTGAGATCGTTCGCCTCGCCGTCGAACGCACGCTCGGTCGGGAAATCGACGGGCGCAGCGCGCAGATTCTTCTTGATTTTATTGGGCTTGTCAAGGACGCTATGCTCGAGGAGCCGGCGCGCTCCCACGCCGAAGCCGCAGCCGCCGTATTCGTTTCCCGCCGCGAACAGGTCGAACGTATCTGCGTCGACGAACAGCGCCGCTATGACGAAAAGTTTTTCCGTTTTCTCGCAAAATACGGCGCTTCCGTCGCGCGCCTTTACGATCAGACGCTTTTGGAGAACAACACGCTCGATTTCTCCGACCTGCTCATCCGCGCCGCGGCCCTGCTACGCGACCGGCAGACCGCGCAGCTATGGACCGGCCGCTTTCGCTTTGCGCATGTCGACGAAGCGCAGGATGTCAGCCTTGCGGAATACAGCCTGCTCTCCCGTCTGTGCAGCGGCGCGGTCACACTGTTCTGCGGAGACTTCAACCAGACAATCTACGGCTGGCGCGGCTCCGACCCTGCCGCGCTCGCCACGCGTTTTGAGGCGGATTTCCACCCTGTCCGTGTGGAATTTACGATCAATTACCGCAGCAGCAGCCAGCTTCTCGCTGTCGGCCAAAACATCCTGAAGGCAGCCTTTGGCCGCGGCGGCGGCAGCCGCTTCAGCGTTTCCTCGCCGCGGTGTACCGATATCGTGGTACGCGCCTTTGACACGCCCGAAGCGGAAGCCGCCTGGATTTTAGAGTCAATTGAATCGCTCGGAATAACCGACTACACGCGCGCGGCCGTCATCGCGCGCTCCAACTGGGCCTGTTCCGAGCTGTGCGAACTGCTCTGCCAGGGCGCGCACGCAGCGCGGTCGCCCGTCCGCTTTATGCTCGCCGACGAGCTGCGCCTCTTTTCGCGGGCCGAGGTAAAGGACGCGCTCGCCTGTATCGCCCTGCTTGCCAACCCGCGCGACGGCGCTGCGATGCTGCGCCTGCTGCGCCGTCATACGGCCGGCGTCGGCGAAGCGACGGCGCGCGCGCTGGCGGCTCTGCCGCGCACGGACAGCGGCGCGCTCCCATGCGATCTGGCCGATCTGCGCACGCACCGCGACGGCGACTTTTTCGCCGGTCTGCTGGAGGCGTTTTTTGACGGACGCGTCGTCGTGTTCGACGTGGAAAGCACCGGTGCCGACGTTTATACGGACGATATCGTACAGATCGCGGCTGTCCGTCTCTCGCCCGGCGGCGGCGAAGCCGTGCGTTTCGAACGGTTCCTGTGTCCGTCGCGGCCTGTCGGCGCGTCTGAGCGGGTACACGGCTTCTCCGACGCGTTTCTGGCGGAAAACGGCGGCGCGCCGTGCGCCGCGCTCGAGGATTTCCTCGACTTTTCGAAAGGCTGCGTCCTGGTCGGGCACAATGTTATGTTCGATTTGACGATCACTTCCCAGAACCTTGCGCGCGCGGGCAGCGTGCAGACGCTCTCCAACGTCTGGTACGACACGCTCGATATCAGCCGCCGCTACATGAAGGATTTGCCCAACCACAAGCTGTCGACCGTCTCGGCGGCGCTCGGCGCGGCGCACGACCCGTCGCATAACGCGATGGACGACATCCTCGCCACGGCGGACGCGCTGGCCGCGCTGATCGAGCGGTATGTCGCGCCGTATGAGACGGCGCGGCGCGCGGCCTACGAAAAGCTCCTGCCGCGCCTGGAGCCGTTCGCGCGCCTGCTGGCGGATGTCCGCGCAAAAACCGCCGCGCTCGCCGCGCCCGAAGCCGCGCGGCTCGCCTGCCGGATGTTCGGGCTGGAGGAGGCGTTCACGGCGGAGCCGGCGCGCCTGGCGAACCTGGAACTGTTTTACGGCGCGGCCGACGATTATACCGACTGCACGCAGCCGCCGGCGCGGCAGCTCGCCGCGCTGCTCGAGCTGGCGGCGCTTTCGCCAGGCGCGCTTGACCGCATGCGCAAAACAGCCAACAAGGTCGCCGTCATCACGGCGCATCAGTCAAAGGGCTGCGAATTTGACTATGTGTTTTTGCCGATGATGCAGGAGGGCGTATTTCCCACCTGGCAGGCGCTACGCTCCGGCGCGCTTGACGAGGAGGCGCGCGTCTTTTATGTGTCGGTCACGCGCGCCAAAAAAAAGCTGTTCGTATCCTGGGCGCGCGGGCGGCGCGGGCGCGGCCCGGCCGGGCCGAGCCGTTTTCTCACCATGCTCGGATAGGCGGGTTAAACAAGCGGATAAGCGTTCCATAAACGGCCCGCGCTGTGCAATAAATCTGTTTTCCGAGTTGTCACAATCTTGCTAAAAAGCGGTTATTATGATATAATTGGTAAAAAACGGGCGCTGAATGGATGCGCCTTAGGAGGGTACTTTTAGCAATGGCAATATCCAAGTGGGATGTATCGGTCAACGGAAAGAATCACACCATTGAGATCAAACGCGGCTTTGGCGCGCTCAAGGTTGTTGTCGACGGACAGGTTGAAAAAGTGCGCAGCCAGAATTTCTGGATCATGCTGCTTGACCGTGAAATCAGAATCGAGGACAAGGTGCTCAACCTTGTGATGATTGGGAGCAAAGCTGATCTCGCTGTCGACGGCGTGTATCTCGGCTCCGGTGAGAAGTATGTCCCTGTCGGCAAGACGCCGGCCTGGGCCTGGGTGATGACCGCTTTGATGCTGATCCTCGGCTATTTCTTTTCGGGAATCATCGGTCTGCTGATCGGCCTGCTTGGCAGCACCCTTTGCATCTCGCGTTCGCTGCGTGCAGACGGCAAAAATACGCTTCCGATTTGTATTGGGATTACAATCGGCTGCATCGCTGTCCAGGCAGCCATCATGTTTTTGGTCGTGGCGCTGGTATATTAAGGTTTTACATATGCATATCAAACGGGCCGCCGGCATAAGCCGGCGGCCCGTTACGCTTTTTCCCGCGCCTGGCGCTGCTTTGTCAGCTCAATCGCCTCTTTGCCGGTCAGATGCTCGATGGATAATTCCAGCATACACACCCGGTCAAACTGCTGGTCGATCTCCTGCCTGCGGCCCTCGGCCTGGCCAGGCGAATACTTCGCGGCCAGCAACTCCAGCGCATGCAGCTTTTCTGCCGGGTCCTCCAGCACGCGCACGCGCCCGAACGCAATGGCGCTTCGAAAGCAGGTTGTATACTTTTCCGGCAGAACATGATCCTGCCCGATGACACAGAACGACGCTTTCGGATGTCTTTTGACGGCGTCCAGCTTGTGGCCGGTCACGGCGCAGTGAAAGTAAAGCTTTTCGTCGTAATAGACAAAGCTCAATGGAACGGCATACGGGTAATCGCCGTCGCCCAATACGGCAAGCACGCCGGAGGTCGCCCGCTCCAGCAGCGCGACACTCTCCATGCGGGAAAGCTCCTGTTTCTTGCGGCGCATTTCTCTGAACATGCAGTCATCTCCTTTATAAATATATTTTATGATACCGTATTGCGTACCTGTTTGCAAAGCCCAATGGCTGAAAACGGGCGGTCCTTAAAAAAGGGACCGCCCGTTTTCAGCCATTGTTTACGCAAACCAATCTTTTGCTTATCCGATGTGTCCTGTGTCGGCGGGCAGCCGGACCGTGACGGCCGTACCCTCTCCTGGCACGGATTCCAGTGTGATCGAGCCTCCATGACGCTCGACAACATGCTTGACAATCGAAAGGCCAAGCCCTGTGCCGCCGGTTTGCTTGGAGCGCGATTGATCTACGCGGTAAAACCGTTCAAATATGCGCTCCTGGTGTTCCTTCGGAATCCCGATGCCTGTGTCCGCTACCCGCAGACATACCAACCCGTCCTGGACTGATAAAGACACATCGACGCGCCCGCCCGGCCGGTTGTATTTGACGGCGTTATCCATCAGATTGGTAATCAGTTCGTCGAGCATCTGCCGGTCGCCGCGCACTGGCGCGGGTCCTCCTGTCACCGCAATTTCCACCTGCTTTTGTTCGGCGGTGAAACGCAGCGTTTCGACGGCGCGGTCGCATAGCGCGCGCAGCTCAACCGGGACATTCTCCGTCAGATCGGCACGTTCGATGCGCGACAGACGGATGATGTCGTCCGTCAGCGCAATTAAACGCTGCGCCTGCGTATAGATACGCCCGGCAAACCGGCGCACATCCTGAGAATTATCGGCCATACCATTTTCCATCATCTCCGCGAAACCGGAAATCGATGTGAGCGGCGTTTTCAGTTCATGCGACACATTGGCCGCAAAGTCGCGCCGCACCTGTTCGGCGCGCTGCTGCTCCGTCACGTCGAGCAGCAGGACAATCGCGCCGCAGATCGCACCGCCCGCGTCGCGCACCGGGCTTGCAAAGATATGACATGCGCGTCCGTCCCGCTCAAGCACGGCGTCGGCCGCAGCGCCGGCGAGCGCCTTTCCCGCACAGTCTCCGAGCAATTCAGAGCGGGAGAGGTTTAGGATATTTTTACCCTCATATACGCCCTCGGCCGCATCAAGCAGCATAAGCGCGCTGTGATTGACAGAGAGGATACCGCGTTCCAAATCAAGCAGCACCATCCCCTCCTTCATATTGGAGGTGATCGTGTTGATTGTGTCTCGCTCCTCGCGCAGCCGTTTGACCTGCTCCTGAATCAACCGGTTCTGCTCGCGGATCTTGGCAAAAAACGGCTCCAGCTCCTCATAGGCCGCACCGCGCGCGCCCTGCTCCAGATTGTCGGCCAGCGCCTCGATCGGACGCAGAAGCCGGCGCGTCAGACGTGAGGAAACAAACAGGCAGATTGCAATCGCCGCGGCCACAATCACCAGCATCACCGGCACACCCGCCGCAAACGCCGCGCCGACGCTGCGCGTCTGCTTGGAGACGCGCAGAACCGTGCCGTCAGACAGCCTGCCCGCATAATAAACCGTATCCATCCCCATTGTATCGGAATGGCGCACATCGCTGCCCGTCCTGCCGTCCAGCGCGGCCGCAACCTCGGGCCGTTCGAGATGGTTTTCCATCGACGCGCTGTCATTGTCCGTATCGAACAGGACGGTGCCGTCGGGTGAAATCATTGTAATGCGGAAGCTGTCAAACTGCAATCCGAGCGACTGCAAATATGCCACCTCATCCGGCCGCGTAAAATCGATGGAGCGCGCGACCAGCTTGAAATCGTCGGCCAAATCGCGCTGCGCCTGGCCCAGCAAAACCGCGTAATAGGAGCGGAGCGTCAGCGCCGCCGTCAGCAGTACCATCAATACAGAGATGGAGCAGAGACTCCAAAAGACCCGTTTTTTCATCTTGATTGTCCTCCCGGCGGCCCTTTAATCGCCAATTTTATAGCCCACGCCGCGCACGGTGCGGATCAGCTCCCCGCAGGGACCGAGCTTTTGGCGCAGCGATTTGATATGCATGTCGACTGTGCGGCTTTCACCCTCGTAGTCGAATCCCCAAACGCGTTCCATGATTTTCTCACGCGACAGGACGATGCCCTCGTTTTTCATCAGATACGCAAGCAGTTCGAACTCCTTGAAGGTCAGCGTCACCGCCTCGCCGTTGGCCGTGACAACGCGCCGCCCGGCGTCGAGCGTGATGCCGCCGCAGCGGCAGAGCGCAGCGGCGGCGTCCGGCCGCGCGCGGCGCAAAACGGCCCGCACGCGCGAAAGCAGCTCCATAACGCCGAACGGCTTTGTCACATAATCATCCGCGCCCAGATCAAGCCCGCGTACCTTATCGTATTCCGCCGCCTTAGCCGTCAGCATGATGACCGGTGTGTCGGACAAACGCGCCGAAGCCTTGAGCCGCCGCAGAATTGTAAGCCCATCCTCGCCCGGAAGCATGATGTCCAAAAGAATAAGTCCCGGCGTTTCACCCTCCGCAAGCGCCTGCCAGAACTGACCGCCGTCGGCAAAGCCGCGCACCGCGTAGCCCGCGCTTTCAAGCGCATAGAGAACCAGCTCACGGATGCTCTCGTCATCCTCAATCAGATAGATTGCCGCCGCCTTTGCCAAATGGCATCCCTCCGTTTCCCTTTGGCGAGCGGGTATTAAATGATGCGTTCGTTGCCGTGCTCGCCCGTGATTGAAAAGACGACCCATTCGGCTATATTTGTCGCATGGTCGCCGATGCGTTCAAAATATTTGGCCACCATAATCAGGTCGATGGCCTGTTCGCCGTTGGCGGAATCGGCGCGGATTAAGCGGATCAGATCGTCCTTGACCTGAACAAACAGATCGTCAACAATATCGTCGCACGCAATCACTGCCCGCGCGCGGTCGAGGTCGCGCGCGACAAAGGCGTCGATGGCTCCCGTTACCATCCGGGTGGTCGCATGCGCCATCGCCGGGATATGCTGGAGAGAATCGATGTACTGCTCGTCGATCAGGCGGATGGTAATCTCCGAGATATCCTCCGCCTGATCCCCGATGCGCTCCATATCGGTGATCATTTTCAGCGCCGTGGAAACCATGCGCAGATCCGTCGCAACAGGCTGCTGCTGTAGCAGGAGCCGCAGGCAGCGGCGCTCGATCTGTTTTTCCTTGTCGTCGACAAGCCCGCCGTGTTCAATCGCCTTTTTGGCAAGCTCCAAATCCTTTTCAAGCAGCGCGCGCGAGGCGTCGCCGATGGCTCTTTCGATCAGCGCGCCCATCTCTATCAGTTCATTGTTAAGCTGTTCAAGCTCCTGGTCAAATCGATTTCTCATATGCCTTTCCCCCTTTGGGCTTGTTTGAAAATAGAGGAATTGCCGGTTTTTCAAACAGCCCCTAGCCAAAGCGGCCCGTAATATAGTCCTCCGTGCGTTTGTCGCGCGGCATCGAGAACAGATTGTCTGTTTTATCGAACTCTACAACCTCGCCGAGCAGGAAAAAAGCCGTCTCGTCGGAGACGCGCGTGGCCTGCTGCATGTTGTGCGTCACAATGATAATGGTGTAATCCTTTTTCAATTCTAGCACAAGGTCCTCGATTTTAGAAGTGGAAATTGGATCGAGCGCGCTTGTCGGCTCGTCCATAAGCAGCACCTCAGGCTCGACCGCCAACGCCCGGGCAATGCAAAGCCTCTGCTGTTGTCCGCCCGAAAGTCCGAGCGCGCTCTTTTTCAGCCGGTCCTTCAGTTCATCCCAGATCGCCGCGGCCCGCAGCGATTGCTCGACCAGCTCGTCGAGCCTCGCCTTGGAGCGGATGCCGTGCGTGCGCGGGCCGTAAGCGATGTTGTCGTAAATATTCATTGGAAATGGGTTCGGCTTCTGGAACACCATGCCGACGCGGCGGCGCAGCAGGTTTACATCCATGCCGCCGTAGATATCCTCTCCGTCGAGCGTGATTTTTCCGGTGATCCGGCACCCCTCGACCAGATCGTTCATTCGGTTAAGGCTTTTGAGCAGCGTGCTCTTGCCGCAGCCGGACGGCCCGATAAACGCTGTGATCGTGCGTTCCTTCAGAGCCAGATTGATATTTTTCAGGGCTTTGAAATCCCCGTAATACAGATCGAGGTTTTCAATCGAAAATTTTGTGTCCATGCCGTTTCCCCTTTATCCTTTCGTCAGACGTCTGGCGATCAATGCCGACAGCGTATTGATCAGCAGCACTGTGATCAGCAGCACAACCGCCGTGGCGTATGCCTGATTCGTATACAGCGCCTCGCTTGAAAGCGCATACATATGGATAGCCAGCGTGCGCCCGGACATAAACAGAAAATCCTTTCCCATCGGAATCTGCGCGACCGTACCGGCTGTATAGATCAGCGCGGCCGTCTCGCCGACAATGCGTCCGACAGCCAGAATCACGCCCGCCAGAATGCCCGGAACGGCGCTTGGCAGCACGATGACGAACACCGTGCGCAGCTTGCCCGCTCCAAGTCCGAAGCTTGCTTCGCGGTATGGGTCGGGGACGGATTTGAGCGCCTCCTCGGTGGTGCGCATGATGAGCGGCAGAATCATAATGGCCAGTGTAAAAGCGCCTGAAATCAGCGAATAGCCCCAGTGCACAGCCGTCACAAAAAACAGCATGCCGAACAGGCCGTACACGATCGATGGGATGCCGGAGAGCGTCTCCGACGTCAGGCGCACCAGGCCGACGAGCTTGTTTCCGCGCTTGGCGTATTCGACCAGATAGACGGCTGTCAGGATGCCGAGCGGCGCCGCGATCAGAAGCGACAGCAGCGTCATTTCAATTGTGGTGACAATCGCAGGAAACAGCGAGACGTTTTCCGTCGTGTATTCAAGCTCAAACAGCGACGGCGTCAGGTACGGAATACCCTTGGCCAGAATGTACACAACGATGAACACAAGCATGCAGACCGTGATCAGCGCCGCCAGGCAGACCAGCAGCGCGAGCGTGAGCGAAAGCGGGTGGCGCAGATATGATTTTATGTGCTGTCCGGCGCTCATTCGGTTGATCGCCCGGATTTTTTTAAGGGTGGATTTTGCCGTCTCCATCAATCCATCCTCCTTTTGAGCAGCGAAAACGAAACATTGATCAGAAGAATAAATACAAACAGCACAACGCCCGTGGCGATCAGCGCCTCGCGGTGCAGCCCCGTGGAGTAGCCCATCTCCATGACGATATTGGCCGTCAGCGTGCGCACACCCTTGAAGATGCTGTCCGGGATGCGCGCCTGATTGCCCGCGATCATAACGACGGCCATCGTTTCGCCGATCGCACGGCCAATACCGAGCACTACGCCCGCCAAAATGCCTGACTTCGCCGCCGGGAGCACGGCGAAAAACACCGCGCGCTCATGCGTTGCGCCGAGCGCAAGCGCGCCCTCGTAATAGCTGTCCGGCACCGCGCGGATGGCTGATTCACTCACGCCGACAATCGTCGGCAGGATCATGATGCCAAGCAGAATCGAAGCTGTCAGGATGGTGTTGCCGTTGCTGATCACACCGAACAAACGCGCGAATTTGCGTATGAACGGCACCAGCACAACAAGTCCGAAAAAGCCGTATACGATCGACGGAATCCCTGCCAGCAGTTCGATGGCGGGCTTGAGCACCCGGTAGGCCGGACGTGGGCAGAAGCGCGCCAGAAACACCGCCGTTAAAATGCCGATCGGTACGCCGAGCAGGATGGCGCCGCCTGTGATATAGACGCTGCCCACAATCATCGGGAAAATGCCGAACGACGGCGGCACATCGGTGGGCGCCCATTTGCGTCCGCCCAAAAAGTCAAACAGTCCTATTTTTGCCATCGCGGGCAGGCCGTTTGCAAACAGGAACACGCAGATCAGCAGCACCGCGAAGATGGACGCGAGCGCACAGATCAGGAACAAAAGCTCCATCAGGCGTTCCTTCAAATTATATTTCTTTTGATTTGTTGTCTGCGCCATAACACACCTCGTCTCCCAGTCAAGGGCGGGTTTTCCTCCTGACAGCCGTAAGGGGCGGATTGTTACATCCACCCCGCACAGCTTTGGAGAAAAGAAAGAAATGAAAAGCTCCGAATTGGAGAGGTCGGTCGTTTCTTACTGGAGCAGCGCGTCCCAGGCGAGCGTTTCGCCTGTAAAGACGCTCTTGACCTGGCCGCTGGTCAGCTCGTCAAGCGGATTGCCAGGCGCTACGACCACAGCGATGCCGTCGCTGGCAATCACGGTCGCATTGAGTGCGGCGGCTTCATCCTCGCTCAATGCACGCGAAGCCATGCCGATATCGCAGGTGCCGTCCATCGCCGCGGTCATGCCGGCGGTGGAATCGCTCGTCTGAATTTCAATGGTAGCATTCGGATTGATCGCCGTATACGCCTCCTTGAGCTTCTCCATCACCGGAGAGACAGAGGAGGAACCGGCCACGACGATCTTGCCCTCCGGCTTTGTTCCCGCATAAGCGGCGGCCGCATCGTCGACCTTGATATAACCGTTATCCTCAATAACCTGCTGGCCCTCGGCGCTCATGATGAAACTCATAAAATCCTGCGCGGCCTCGGAGGCATCGCCCTTTGTCGCAACATTGAACGGCCGCGAAACCTTATATGTACCCGCTTTGACGTTTTCGGCAGTCGCCTCGGCGCCGTCAATTTTGAGCGCCTTGACCGTATCGTTGAGGGAACCGAGCGAAATATATCCGATCGCGTACGGATCGCCCGCGACATTCGTCATCATAACATCTGTCTTATTGGCGATAATTGCCTCCTCGGTTGTGTGATCGACCTTGTTGCCGTCAGCGTCCTTCTCCTCGATCCCAAACAGCTCCACAAACGCGCCGCGTGTACCGGAACCCGGTTCGCGGGAAACGACTGTGATCGGCATGGCGGCATCAAAATCCGAAGCGGCCGCTGGTGTCGACGAAGCTGCCGGCGCCACGGGCGTAGAAGCCGCAGGCGCAGTGGTGGAAGGCGCTGCGGCGGCATTGTCGCCGGAAGAACCACAGCCGGCCAGGGCTGCTGCAATCATAATTGTTGCTATGGAAGCGCAAAGATATTTCTTCATTTTTTTCACCTTTCTTATGCTGCCGCATATGTATTTTGCGGCTGATCGTTCCTGTCTGGTACGAGCCAAAGTATAGCCCACATTTGTAAAGCTGCAAGCGTGCCACTGTAAAGTCTGTGTAAAATCGCATGTAATCCGCCCGTATAGCTGCTGACGGCGGTCTTTTTGACCCATTCTTTACAGTTTATTTTCTCAGCTCTGTAGCCGGCGCAAAAAATGATGTCCATCATCCATCTTTTTATTAAAAAAGGGTTGCATTTCTCAAATACACGTGCTATAATAGTAAAGCACTCAAAAACAGTGCCAAAAAGATCGCGGGGTGGAGCAGTCCGGTAGCTCGTCGGGCTCATAACCCGAAGGTCGTAGGTTCAAATCCTGCCCCCGCAACCAATGACCCGCTGAAATCGTCTGATTTCAGCGGGTTTTCTCTGTTTTTCAGAATCCCCTGTCGGTTTGGAATCCTTCCTGACCCTAACTTTGACCCATACGGGGAAACGCTCGGAAAGGTTTAGAAGCTGCTAGAGAGTAAATTCCCCATTACATTGGCCGCCGGCCGCTGGGCGTCAGTGGTCACATGGGCATAGGTGTCCAGGGTGAATCCCGCAGAGAAACGGCCCGGTATCCCGGCGACTGTTTTCACGTCTACCCCGTTTTGCAGGGCTAGGGCGGCGAAGATATGACGCAGGTCCTGGAACCGGACTTTCGGCAGACCCGCCCGTTCAGCACCCGGCGGAGTATGTGCGGAACACTGTCCGGGGAGACGGGGCCCCCTTGGTGGATGGGAACACATAGGCGCTGCCCACGCCAACTTTTCCTTGTTGGTCTTTTAGGACGCCGATCGCCTTCCGCGCCCAGTCCACATCCTCCCAGTGAAGGCCCAGCAGTTCTCCCCGGCACAGGCCGGTAGCCAGTTCCAGGTAGTAGAGCGGTGCAAACACCCCGCCGGCCTTCACCTCTCGGAAGAAAGCCCCCAGTTGGTCTGCCGTCAGGGTGCGCATCTCCTGATGTTCGGCTTTGGGCAGGGCGCAACCGTCTGTGGAGTTCGGGGAAATCAGTTTTTTGCTGTACCGCCAGGCGGAGGGCGCTGGAAATCACCTGATAGAGATTCCGGACTGTCTTTGGGCTAAACCCCTTACTCTGACGCTTGCTTTCTACCCGTTCCACCTTGCCCACATCCAGCAGCTTCTTGTAGAAGCCTTGCAAGTCCAGTGTGGTAAGCTTCCCCAGAGGGATCCTCCCAATGGCGGGCTTGATGTGGTTGTCGATATAATCCGGTAGGTGGCATGGGAGGACGGCCGTACCTTCACCCGCGCGTCATGCTCAAACCAAACCTCCATCCATTGGATAAATCGTTCCTTGGGCGTAATCATCCTGTTCCCGATTTTGGGTGTCGGGAATCCCTTTTCATGCATGAGTCGTAGGCGCTGGAGGATGCGACTCCCAGTGCCTTTGCCACTTGGTCCGCATTCAGAAAGAGCGGAAGGTCGTCATAGGTTTTGCAGACGGATTCTTTCACTTCGATAACCTCCTTTTCAAAAACAAAATAAAAAGACCTGCCTACCCTTACCCGGACAACACAAATAAAAGCGCCTATCTTCGTGCCGGAATGCGTTGTTGGGTTTTGGTATGTAGATCTGAGAAAATCGGTATGTTATGAAGGTTTCGCTAACCAAATACATTAGCTAACAAAACATTTGTTCTTAAGGCAATTTTATCATATTCTGCCGCAATTTGTAAAGTGCAAAATAAATGATGACTATTTTGCTCAGTAACATTGGTGTGCTCGCAAATGGTTCTGGTAACTCCTGTTCCAGTCTCCTGCGAATAGATAAGTTGAGAGGGCCTCCCTTTTCAGGGAATCCCTCTCAACGGAATTCATATTTGCAGAAGTTTCTTTGGTTTTAGAGTCTGTTAAGCAAAAATCACATCCCTTTCACGATTTCCATAAACCGCTCCAGAGAATAGGCCCCCGGATAGTCCGGCTGCTTGCTCTCAAACACCATGTAATACTTGTATTGTTTTCCTGCCAATCTAGCCCACTGGTCACCGATTTTGGACTTTTCCTTGGATTCATCGTTATCCAGGTGGTCGCCCTTGGTCTCCACCATCAGAACCTTTCCGCTGTGAAGCATCACAATGATGTCCGGATAAGCATGGACAGGGCCGTTGATCTGAAACCCCAAGCGGGAAATATTGCGGTGCCACCACTTGACATTTTCCAGCTCCGACAGCGCCCACGCCACCTTGAACTCGTACTCGTTCATATCTTCTTCGGCGGTATAAAGCGATTTTGGCACCATCGAGGTAAAGGCTGTGGGAGAAATCACCACAGGCAGCGCATAGTTGGGCAGGCAGGAAATCTTGTCCTGTTCCAGCCAGGTATCAAAGACACTGGAACGGTGCTGGGCAATCAATTCCTTCACTTTCCCCTGAATCTTCACAACATAGGGATACGGCGACTGCTCCAGCTCAGAGAGCTGATCTTCGCTCATCGTGCCGATGACCCGGTCGATATACTCATCCAGTTCCCGGTCGTTGACGCAGTTCATCTTGGACAGCTTTTGCTTGATAATGCCTTTGCACAGCGAAAGCCGTTTTCCCGAGGGCTGGGTGTTGAACCATTCCCGAAAAAAGGAACTGTCGCCGCCAGACAGCCGCCACGCCTTTGCGGTGCTGTCCCTGCTGTCATCTACATCCACCCGTGCCATCTCAGCGTTGACCGTGGTGAAATCCACATGGGCGTCTTTAGAGCGCAGAGAAAATCCACCCTCCAAATGCTCCAGTTCCAAGGTCTCGTAGGCTTCTGAAAACAGGCTGGGACCAGTCTCCAGCATAAATTGGGGGAAACGCAGGGCGGCGGCTTCGCCTGCAAATTCCTCATTCATTCGGAACTGATTCATTTTGTCGCGCACCTCCGATGGAGCCTGACTCAAGGCGGTATTGTCGGCCTGGTTGTTCTCGTCCTCATAGGTTTTGTTCTGTTGCAGGGCCTGTGACAGCATAGGGTCGGACTGCACAGATCCATCCTGCACGGATTGCTCCGCCTCATGCGCTGCCGCTTCAAAACGCGCCTTCAAATCTATGCCGTCCACCTCCGGCAGATCCGGTTCATCGGCGGGAGGCGGGGCAATAGGAAGCTGCTCCGGGTCCGGAACGGGAGGTGCCATAACGGGAACATCTACATCCTGCGCCCGGTAGTCGCGGCGGCTGAAGCCGGCGCTGTTCAGCCCGGCTACGACCTTCTCCAGCGTCTGGTGGAAGTCTGCGGAAGATGTGATGACATAGGAAAGATTTAGAACCTCGCTGTCATTCTTCTGTGTGTAGGGCAACCGAAGTACACGCCCCAGAATCTGCTCCACATCCACAGTAGAAGTGCGGTTTGCCACCGTGGCCAGCACATAGGCAAAGGGGCAGTCCCAGCCTTCTTTCAGGGCGTTGACGGTGACGATGTACCGGATGGGGCAGTCTGGGGACAGCAAGTCCACATTTTTCAGCTCGTCCTTATCGCCGGTTTTGATGGCGATTTCCTTTTCTGGGATTCCGCCGTCCACCAGCGTTTTCTTGATTTTTTCGTATGTGGTGCTGTCCGCGTTGTTGCGGGGCTGCGCTTGAAACAAAACGATGGGCCGAATATAGCGCCCGCTGGTTTCCTGCTCCCGCTTAGCCTGTGCCTCCAGCTTGGCGCGGATGGCGATGGCGTCCCCATACACATCCGCCTGAGACCTGCGGTTATAGACGATGACCGGCAGCTTGACCATACTGGCCTTTTTCAGCCGTGCGGCGTCCACAAAGGAAATGATGTTGCTGTTCTTTTTCGGTGTGGCAGTAAGATCAAACACAAAACTGGGATTGAAGTTTTGCAGCATTTCCACGCTCAAATCTGAGGTGGCGTGGTGGCTCTCATCCACAATGACCACCGGATTCAGATAGCGGATCACCTGGATCAGCGCTGTCTCATCGGTATCGGCCAGCAGAACCGACGGATCATCCATCCACTTGGCAAACTCGGCCAGATAACCATTCTCCTGATAGGCTTTGCGGCCTTCCTTTTTACTTGTGCGGAAGGAATCATAGCTGAGTACAAACAAGGAAAGCTGTTCGGTAACGGCGGAGGGGGTGAAGTTTTGCCCCATGAGGGCCTGCTCCTTGGAGTACACCTGCACCCGCCCGCCAAAGTCCACATCCAGCCGCTGCCGGTAGGGATGGTCTGGATTTTCCAGCGCCTTGCGGGTCTGGGTCAAAATGGCTTCCGAGGGCACCAGCCACACCACAGCCTTAGCCCGGCGCTGGGGCATGGCGTCAAAAATCGTCCGCAGAGAACTGGCAGCGATATAGGTCTTGCCGCCGCCGGTGGGCACCTTGGCGCACACATGGGGCACGCCGGGGAGAACATTCACATAGTTCGGCATACCGTCGAAACCCACCAGAACATTCTTTTCGTTCCAGAGGGTCTGATACGCCTTTGCCGGGCTTTGCAGCTCCACCACCAGCTCCAGGTAGCGTGCAAGATCGGCAATGACTTCTTTTTGATAGGATTTCAGTTCCATTTCTTCGCGCTCCCTTACAGCCGGGCAATGTCCCGGGGGATTTTCTTAAAGGTGATGTTGTGGAGGCGCAGCGTCTCCTGTGGGATGGCGCACAGGTCGGCATAGATGGTGTAGCCTTCGGCTTTTGTCTGGATGGCAGACAAAAAGGCATAGTCCAGCGTGGTGACGCTTTCCCGCTCATAGTAGAAGTAATAGGCGGTGTTGCGGCACAGTCCCATGAAATAGGACTCGTCCGCGGGCTGTTTGGCGGGCAGGGGCTCTTTGGTCTCCATATAGTAGACATATTCCCGGATTTTCTGCACGCCCACTTCTTCGTTGAGGTTACCGTCCGGTAACATAAGCACAGGCCCCAGCTCATAATAGCTGAAATTGCCGCCGGTGCCTTCCACAGCCTTCTTGTCCTCGCCGTACCCATCAATGACCCGCTTAACACGCTCGGCGGTAATGCTGTCGGCGTAGTCCATCATCTCTACCAGGATGAATCTGCGGTTGCCGCCGTCGGCTTTGTTCATGTTGAGCACGGCATGGGCGGTGGTACCGGAACCAGCGAAGGAATCGAGAATCAAAGTATCTTGATTACCTGCAATCGTAAGTATCCGCTCGATTAAACGGGACGGTTTTGGAGTGTCGAATGGGGACTTACTGTCGAAAATGGATTTCAAAGTTTTTGCAGCTTCATCGGTATGGCCTACTTCTTCAAAAGGCCAATAGTTTGTTGGCAACCTACCCCCAACTACATCGAGATATGTTTTTCTACGAATACCACTTTTTCCGTGATTTGAAAAACAGAAAAGCGGCCATTTGCCTCTATCGTAAATCTGTAATGCCTTGGCACGAGCTATATCTATTGTGTCCGTGAGCATTATGGCCATCACATCATGGCGAATATCATCGACACTAACACCGCATATCTCTGCTCGCCGTTTATCGTCGTCAATTTGACGCAATTCATAATTGCCCCACCCCAGCATGATTTCAAGCACCTGCTCTTGGCCAAAGGCCCAATGCCGTCCATGCGTCGGGTAAATTAAATCCCCTGTAAATGGATGTTGAACGGCATATACCATTCCTGGATGTGTCGCTGCACCAGGTGCAAATGCATCGCTGCTTTTCCATGGCATATCATCATTATCTGGATTTTTATATCGAGCGTTCATTTCCTCTGTGCGCGGCAATTTATTTGGATTCCAGCTTGGCTGTTTACTGTAAACAAGCAAATGTTCCACTTCGTTCACAATTCCTTTGGAGTCGTTCCGGGTTGAGTAAGTCCGCTGCCATGAGATATTGGACACAAAGCAGCTTCTTCCAAAAATTTCGTCGCAAATCAGCTTCAGATTGGCATATTCGGTATCGTCAATGCTGATAAAAATAGCTCCATCCCCTGCCAACAGCCGCTGCAACAGCTTCAAACGGGGGTACATCATACACAGCCACTTGTCGTGCCGGGAAAGATCCTCGCCCTCTTTGCCCACCACTTCGCCCAGCCACTTTTTGATCTTGGGGTCATTGACATTGTCGTTATATACCCAGCCCTCGTTGCCAGTGTTGTAAGGAGGATCAATGTAGATGCACTTTACCTTGCCCTCGTACCGGGGCAGCAGGGCTTTCAGCGCCTCCAGATTGTCCCCGTGGATCACCATGTTTTCACTGCCGTTGTCCTTGACGTGCTGTCCGGCTTCGTCATAGCTGTACTGGCGCTCCAGCACCCGGTAAGGTACTTCCCGGTGGTGGTTTACCACCTTGTCTTTTCCAATCCATTCAAGTGTTGGCATAGGGTACGTCCTCCGGCCGATTTATGTTCTTTTCCCTTTTACTCTACCACATTCCTCCAAAACCCGCAAGGATTCCCGCGGGACTGCCAGCAACAGAATAACGGTTTCGACTTTTCTTTGTTTAAAGCGGAGCAAGTTTTGATTTGCAGACCGGCGTGGCATCCGCTTATCTGATCCATGTCAATTTGTAGTTGCCTATCTTCAAACTGTAAAAGGATGTTTTTTGTCTTTCGTGGTATACCATAGACAGCAAAGAGGTGGTTTTATGGTTCCTTACAGCATTGAAGATCTGCGGCAAATTATCTCTCCCATTGCTCTCCAGTATGGGGTGGAGAGCGTGTCCTTGTTCGGCTCTTACTCAAAAGGCTCCGCTGGCGCCGACAGTGATGTGGACTTGAAAATCGAAAAAGGACAGCTTCGCTCCTTGTTTGAGTTATCCGGGTTTGGGCCGGCTGTCGAGGATGCCTTGAAGCTGCCGGTTGATTTGGTGACAAGTGAATCCTCTGACCGGGTTTTTCTGGACTTAATCGCAAAAGATGAGGTGATGCTCTATCGAAATGCGTGATCGTTTGATTTGGAGAAAATCGTTCTATATTGCCAGCGGATTGCGGATAATTTGGAACGATATCGCCATGATTTCTGTGTCTTTGAAGCTGTAGGTTCAAATCCTGCCCCCGTAACCAAAAAGTATGCTCACTTTGGATACCATCGGCATTTCTGCCGATGGTATCGGGCTTTTCAGGTTTTTTTCGCCTCGAATTTCACAGGTAAAACAAAAGATCCAAACGGGGGTTTCACAGAAGCTGGCTGGATTCGAACCCCCAAATTCTTTAGAAATCTACAGCGCCCTTTTTGAAACGGAATTTTTCAAAAAGGGCGCTATTTTCATATCCAGCAAAAATCAGAGTGCCAAAGGCGTCAATTTCTCAGCCAACAGGCTGAAGGATTGGCACCTTTTCTTATTCCGAAAAAGGGCACCATTGAAAAGGCTGCCTGGATCTCCGAATCGGCAAACATCAACGCCACCATTTCCATCAGAAATTTCCACCTGGTTCTGCGCCGAAATGCCCAAATCGCTCTCCTTGCTTTGGATGGATACCGTCTCTTTTGATGTAATCGTGATGTCCTTGCCGCATCAGATGTGTATACCCACAGCGTCATTAAGGATCACCGTCACATCGTTTCCTTGATCCGCCTAATTATTTGTCAAAATGATCTGTGTTGCGGTATCGCTCCCCCTCGTTCGCATCTTTCAGCATCAGATGCAGTGCGATACTCTCCAAAGTGTGCGAAATGCAGCTCTCTGTCCGGGTACGGCTCATGCTGTGGATCAAGATGACCTCCCGGCCCACATGGGTAAAGCCTATGAGCAGATATGTCCATCTGCGGACCTTCCTCATCGACGGTCTGCCCACGATCTATCGGAATGTGGGCGCTTACGTCGGGAGAGCTATAACCCCGGACGATATGGCGAACATCACCGAGATCTACTGCAAGCGGTGTACCAGAACTTCGATGTGGGCGCGGATATGCCGCTGGAGGGAGGCAACGGTACCCATGACCTGATTGGCGAGATGGCAAACGGCTCGAACGTCATTCCTTCTGAGGGGGCGTCAGCCCGCTGGAGAATGGATGGCGGGACAAGGTGACCTCAGAAGATTGTGGATCACGCGGTGGAAAACATCGTACAGAAAGGGATGTTCGAACCCAAAAACCGCGGCTGGTATCTGGACCGCGCCGCATTTCAGGAGTTGACTGAAAGCGACCTGAGCGCGGTGGAAGGGCGGAAACTGTTTTTTGACGCGCTGGACAAATGCCCGGAGGTTATTTCCTACTTTTACGGCTGTGACTTCAGCGGAATTGGGATCGAGTTTGATCCCGACTGCTGTCCAAATCTGGAGGAAACGGTTGATATGGTAATCTGCCTGTAAAAATTGAAATTGAAAACCTAGAAAATAGGAGTTTTAGCAAGAAAAATTGAGATAAAACTGAGATTATATAGGGAGGGATGATTCCGGCTTTTTTTACAAAATCTAAAATTCAAAATTGTCAGATGTGTGGAATTAGAGAAAACACCTTGACTTTTGGTAGAGATATTATCATACTATGATATAGCAACTAAACAATATTAAGGGGGGCTTGATTTATGAAATATGATTTTCAGACAATCGTGGACCGACGGAATGTGGGCGCATTTAAATGGGAAGAAATGAGAAGAATAGATCCGACTGTGGGCGACGATATTGTCCCGCTTTCGGTAGCGGACATGGAATTTAAAAATCCGCCCGAAATTATAGAGGGGCTAAAGCATTATCTGGATGGCGCAGTGCTGGGCTATACAGAGCCTACTGAGCAGTATTTGAGCGCCGTCTGTGGCTGGATGGAACGTCGCCACGGCTGGAAGATTGACCCGGAGTGGATTGTTACCACACCCGGTGTGGTACCCGCGCTGTATGCCTCGGTACAGGTTTTCACACAGCCGGGGGACGGCGTGCTGATTATGACGCCGGTATATTACCCATTCTACGAAGCCATGACCATCAACGACCGTCGTGTGGTAAAAACCTCGTTGATCAATAATGGTGGGCGGTATGAAATTGATTTTGACGACTTTGAGGCAAAGGCGAAAGAGTCCTCTGTGAAGCTGTTGCTGCTGTGCAGCCCCCACAACCCGGTGGGCCGTGTGTGGACGCGGGAGGAACTGGAACGGATCGGACGCATCTGTATTGACAATAACGTGCTGGTTGTCAGTGACGAAATCCACTTTGACTTGGTGATGCCCGGTTACAAGCATATTATGTTTGGTTCGATCAGTGAGGAATTTGCACAGCACTCCATCGTGTGTACAGCCCCCAGCAAGACCTTCAACCTAGCGGGGATGCAGGCTTCCAACATGATTATCGCCAATGAGCAGCTTCGGGAAAAGTTTGTGGCGCATTTTGACGCAGCGGCGATTTACTATCTAAATATCTTGTCTTATAAGGCGTGTGAGATTGCCTATACCAAATGTGACCAGTGGCTGGAAGAGCTGCTGGGCGTGATCAGGGAGAACCGTGATTACGTGGCGGGATATCTGGCCAAGCACCATCCGCAGGTCAAGGTGACACCGATAGAGGCCACCTACCTGCTGTGGATGGATTTCCGGGCACTGGGCATGGATAATGAGGCGCTGGAGGCCCTGATGCAGAAGGACGCGCGTCTGTTTCTGGACGAGGGCTATGTGTTCGGCGAAGATGGGAGCGGCTTTGAGCGAATGAATTTGGCCTGCCCTAAGAGCGTGGTGGAGGCCGCCATGGCAAGGCTGACCGCGGCGCTCGAAAATCATGGGAGATAAAGGGGAGGAACCAGAATGAAGCGGTATGCTATCATCGGTTTCGGCTGCGCGGGCTATTCCGCGGCCAAAGCAATCCGAACGCGTGAGAAAGAGGGCGAGATCCATGTGTTTGAGGCGACTCGCGAGGCGCCTGCGAACCCGATGCTCACCACCTATCTGGCCTCTGGCCGCATCACGGACGACGCGGCCCACCCCTTCGGCAGCAATCTGGAGCAGATTGGCCGGGAACTGGGGCTGACAGTTCACAGCGGCGTGAGGGTGCACAGGGTCGATGCAGCCAGAAAAGCGGTGGTGCTGAAAGACGGGAAAATGGAATTTGACAAGCTGCTGCTGGCTACTGGCGCGCAGGCGTTCTGCCCGCCTCTGCCAGGCCTGCCGGACAGACGCGTTATGGTGATGCGCACAATGGCTGACGCGCGGGGGCTGCATGATTACCTGAATAGCCGCTCAGTGGAAAGGGCGGTGGTGGTAGGAGCTTCGATGGTGGGGATCAAGGTGGCGGAACTGCTGTGGAGGCGCGGCATTGAAACTACCGTGGCCGACGCAGCGCCGTTCCTGTTCCCGCTGGCCGCATTTGAAAACGTAGCGCGTTTTCTGGAGGGGCAGGTTGCGGCCCAGGGGGTGCGATTCCTATGGAACGTGGCGGCGCGCCGGGTGCTGCCGCATGGTCTGGAGCTGGCGGACGGGACGTTGGTGAAGGCCGACTTGATCTGTCTGTGCATCGGTACGCGCGCCAATACGAAGCTGGCGGAGAACGAGGTGGTCATCAACCGGGCCATTGTGGTGGATGATCACATGGCTACCAGCGTGCCCGGCATTTACGCTGCCGGGGACTGCTGCGAAGGCACAGAGCTGCAGAGCGGGCAGACCATGATCATTGGCCTGTGGGCCAATGCGAAAAAGCAGGGCGAAACAGCCGGTGTGAACATGGTGGGTGGAGACGCCCGCTATGAGGGCAATATCCTGCACAATATCACCCATTTCATGGGCCTGGATTTCATTGGCCTGGGTGACACCCGGCGCAGGGGAAAGTCTGTTTCTTGGGGAGATATGAGGCGTGGGAATTATATCCAGGCTGTCTTGGGTGCCGATGGGAAAATCCAATGCGCCAATATTCTGGGGAACCTGACGGCTGCAGGCGTGCTGAAAAACCATATGTACAAAGAACTGAGCGGAGAGGCGAACGCATTTGGGCCGGTGGAGGCTGCGCTGCTGGAGCGCAGCGGCGTTCCGGCGGCCTTTGTGCGCCAACTGGGAGGAGAGTGAAGCCATGACGGAACAGGAACGGCTTTTACATGCGAAAATCCCCTGCGAACAGACCGGAATCGAGGTACGCAAGAGCTTGTGCGCCATCTGCACTGGAATCCACTGCGGGATTGACGCATACGTGAAGGACGGTAAACTGGTTAAGGTTGAGGGTTCGGAGGATTACCCGGTCAATTTTGGCAAGCTGTGTGTGAAGGGTGCCAGCACGCGGGGGTATGTGTACCGGGAGGACCGGCTGAAAACCCCGATGAAGCGCATCGGTGCGCGGGGCGAAGGGAAATTCCAGCCCATCACCTGGGAGGAGGCATACAGAACCATCGGAGAACGGCTAAATGCCATCAAACGGTTGGATGGGCCGGAGGCGGTGGCCTGGGTGACGGGTTTTACCAAGTGGCACCGTCCCTGGATGCACCGGCTGGTACACTCGTTCGGCAGCCTGAATTACGCCACCGAGAGCAGCGCGTGCTACCGTTCGATGGTGATGGCTTGGCAAACGGTGACCGGCCGGGAGTACGGCTGTGACCTGGAGAACAGCGGCCTGTTCGTGGGGTGGGGGTGTAATGCCTTCCACAACGCCTATCCATTCGGGGAGGCCCTGCGCCAGTTCCATGACGCAGGCGGGAAAATCATCATCATAGATCCCCGCGTGACGGACACGGTTAACCAACTGGCAGACCTGCACTTGCAGCTCCGCCCAGGTACAGACGGGGCTCTGGCCTTGGGGCTTGCCAATTATATCATCTGTCAGGGCTGGGCGGACGATGCGTACATCAAAGCCTATATCCACGGGTTTGAGCAATTTGCAGCCTATGCGGAGCGCTTCACACTGGAGGAGACCCAGCGCATCACCGGCGTGCCTCAGGAACTGATCCGCCAGGCGGCGGAAATGTATGTGACCAGCGGCCCGGTGAGTACATATCAGCCTGCCAGCGCGCTGTCCCATCATCAAAACGGATACAACAATGTGCGGGCGGTGATTGCGCTGCAGGCGATCACCGGCAACCTGGACCGGGAAGGCGGCGACCTTCCGGTCCACGAAACCTATCTCTACACAGACTGCGGGTTCGACATGAAGGCCGGGGAATTTGTACAAAGCCAGCGCCCCGCCGCGTGTAAAGGGCGAATCGGCGCGGGCAGATTCCCCGTGTGGGACACGCTGGCGGATGAGTTCCAGTCCATGGATCTGGCGCGCCAGATCACCGAAGGCACGCCCTACCCGGTGAAGGCGATGGTGGCCATCGGTGTGAACCATCGGATGTTCCCGCAGCCCCATCAGCAGTTAGAAGCCTATGACAAGCTGGACTTCATTGTGGCGGTCGACCTGTTTGAGACGGAATTGTGCCGCCACGCGGACATTGTGCTGCCCTGCTGCACCTCCTTGGAACGCAGCGAACTCAAAGGATATGAGGGCGGTTTTCTCACTTGCACCACCCCGGTTATTGAGCCGCTGTACCAATCCAAGCATGATGCGCAGATCCTCTGCGAACTGGCCAGGTATCTGGATGTGGACGACAGCCTGCTCAATGCTGGCTACGACGCGACGCTGCGCTACCTGATCCATGGTACCGGGCTGACGCTGGAAGAACTGCGGCAGGCCCCGGCGCCGCTGGAAGTGCCCAATCAGCGCCCGTATACGCCCGGGTATTATCTGGAACATGGGTTTGAAACAAAGACGGGGAAAATCGAGCTTTACTCGGAACTGATCGCCGGAATGGATAGGCCGGATTTGAAGCCCCTGCCCGTGTATGAGGACGGTTTCGGCGAAGAAAAGGACCCACGATATCCCTTTACATTGGCCACCGGCGCGCGTTTGGCCCACGCGGTCCACTCCCGGTTCCATGGGGTGGCCTGGGCCCGGAGCCTGCGGCCTGACCCTATGGTGGACATCCATCCCCAAGACGCCCAGCTTCTGGGTGTGCAGGAAGGAGACTGGGTGGAATTGTTCACGCCTCACGGCCAAGTGCGTGTGCGGACTCATCTCACGGCGGGGCAGCTGCGGGGAGATGTGGACCTGTACCACGGCTATGCAGAGGCAGATGTAAACGAGCTTATTGGCCGCCAGTATCTGGATCGGTACACGGGCTTTCCGGGATACCGCCAGATACGCTGCGGCATCAGAAAGGCGGCGGTCCAATGAAATATTTACTGGACCTGGATATGGACAAGTGCATCAGCTGCGGCGCGTGCGCAGTGGCTTGCATGGATCAGCATGACACAAACCTGGAGCACGGCGACCCGGCGTTGCGCTGGGTCACCCGGCTGGAGCGGCAGCAGGGGGAACGGGTTGCTTTCCTGGGCCTGTCCATGGCCTGTATGCATTGCAATGACGCTCCCTGCGTGACAGGGTGCCCGGTGGGATGCCTGCACAAAGATCCAGAAACCGGGATGACGGTTGTAAACCCGACCCATTGTATCGGCTGCCACAGTTGTGCCATGGCCTGTCCTTTTGGCGCGCCCAAATTCGACCCTCAGGGGAAGATTGTCAAATGCGACGGCTGTGCAGACCGGGTTCGGCGGGGATATCTGCCCGCGTGTGTGAGGGTGTGCCCCACCGGTGCACTGACGCTGCGCACCGAGGAGGAGCAGAGGCGGCAGAATCAAGCACATCTGCTGCGGCACGTGCTCAAATTAATAGAAGATGCTTGACTTCCTTCCAGTTTATGGCCTATACTATATAAAAAAGGCTGGGATGGAAAGAAGGAAACATGATGGCAAGAGGGCTTGGTTCAGAAAGCTTGCAATCTACATTTGAAAAATTGAGCGCAAAGGCGGACAGCCTGTATAAGTTTGTGGTGATGTACAACGATTACATCGGTGAGGCGAAGGACTATGGGACAGGCCGCTGTGTGACCATGCGCGAGGTGCACCTGCTTACGGCGATTGAAGAAAACCCAGGCACTACGGTGACGGAGCTGGCCGAAATTTGGAACCGAACCAAGGGGGCGATCTGCCAGACGGTGACAAGGTTGGAAAAAGCCGGGTATGTGCTGCGCCGCAAAGAGGGCGGCGATACCAAAACGGTGCACTTGTACCCCAGCGAGGAAGGGATAAAGCTGAGCAAGGCCCACAAAGCCTATGACATGGCGGAGCTGATGAAAACTTTGCAGAACCTGTTGAAACACCACACCACGGAGGAAATTGATGTGTTTTACCGGGTGCTGGCTACCTATATTGAGCTGATGGAAGAGGATGGGTAATCATCGCCGCACGGCAGCGCTGCCGTGTATGGGAAACCCGGGGAGAGGCACAGATAATGTGCCTCTCCCCGGGCTTTTTTGTCGGTTGTTGATTTAGCAGTAAAATATTCTGATAAGTTGGCAGAGGGGGAAGTCCTACTGGCTGGGAAAGACGCACGTCCGCCAGGATGCGCAGGCTTAAAAGAAAATCATAATGAATTTAGATATTAAATGATAAAATGATTAAGAGAAGAAAAAGAGGGAGCGAGCCTGTCGGCTGATTTTAAAGTGAAGCCGGGGCTATTGATCCACAAAGCACGATGAAAATGTGGTATGAACGTAATGTTTGATGGTATGAAACAGTTGGGTGGGATAGAATTTCGGAAGGGAAAACTAAAAAACCCCGCCCTTATTATTTAGCTACTATACTATATGCATAAAGAAAAAAACTTAATTTTGGGGAAAAAGCAGAATTTCATTTTTTCACTGGGAAAGTATTGACGCAAGCGGAGCAGATGATTAAACTGATATTTAGCAGCTATACAAAATGAAGTTCAAAGGAGAGGTCAACTATGAGTGAACAGGCAAATTCGGCCGCTGTCAGCACTGCGCCGACAACCAAAGACCTGAAGCGTGTTCTTAGTAGGAAAGAGCTGATGAGTCTGGCGATTGGTCAGATCATCGGTGCGGGCATCATGGCGCTGATGGGAACCGCCATTGGTATGACTGGGCGCAGCGTGTTTTATGCGTTCCTGCTGTCTACGGTATTTGTTGTGATCGATTCTCTGGGGTCGATCCTCATTGGCGGGACGGTCCGTCTGCGTGGTGGTGACTATACTAAAATGGCGGCACTGGTGGGCAAGCGCACAGCGGGCGCCTATGTGATTTGTGACTTTATCTGGAACATCGGCATTGCAATCCTGCCCCTAAGCTTTGCCGACTATCTCCAGTCCCTGATTCCCGGTATCCCCATCAAGGCCACAGCGCTAGTGGTGCTGACGCTTTTCTTCGTCATTAATCTGTTCGGCGTGAAGCAGGCGGCTTTGATTGAAACCATCATGCTGGTGGTAATGGGCCTGGCACTCGGTTCGTTTGTTGTGTTCGGTATGCCGCAGGTTCAACCCGGCGCGTTCGGCGGTGTGTCCAACTATCTGCTCAATGGGCCTGTGGGCATTATCAGCGCGGCTGCATTCCTCACATACGCCACGTCCGGCAGCTTCGTTGTCATCTCCTATAGCGGCGAGTGCAAGCACCCAACCAAGGATATCCCCTTTGTGTTGATTGCATCCACATTGGTAGTGGCCGGCATTTACGCTGTAATTTCTATTGTGGTCGCAGGCGTGCTCCCAATTGAGCAGGTGGCTGACCAGTCTCTGGCACTGGTAGCAAAAAAAATCCTGCCTGAACCGCTCTTTATCTTCTTCATTGTAGGCGGATGCCTGTTCTCGCTGGCCACAACCCTGAACGCCACGTTTAGCTGGATTACCAAGAGCTTGCTGCAAGCGTCCGTGGACGGTTGGTTCCCCAAAAAGTTCGGCACTCTGAACAAGCACGGCGCGCCGATTTATATCCTAACGATGTACTATCTATTGGGTGTGGTGCCTATCGTGTTTGGCTTTGACATTGAGTTCGTGGCGGATTTTGCGCTGATCCTGTCGTATGCCTTCAACTTCGCGTTCTCCTACGCGATTATCCGCCTGCCCAAGGTGTTCCCGGAACAGTGGAAGCGTTCTTCGTACCATTGCTCGAACGGTATGCTGTGGGTTTGTGCTGCGCTGACCGTGGGTATGTCGGTGCTGAACATCTGCATGTTGGGATCGGATTTGAACCCCGTGATGATTATCGGCAATATCGCTTCCCTGGCTTTTGCCTATATCTATGCGTTCCTGCGGGAAAAGCATGTGGATATGGAAGTCAGTTACGAGGATGACTGAACAAGATGCAGAAAAACAGCTGGCTGTATTGTTCAAGCCGCTTTTCTTTTTAAATCGTCGCACATGAAAAACATCCTTGATCCAATCCGGATCAAGGATGTTTTTTTACCGTCTTTCATTATTGTCTGTGCCTTCTGAACCGCGTTTGCAATGCGGCCTGGATATGTAGCTGTATCATAACCGCAGGGCGGTTATTTTTTATATCTTTATCGCACATCCCGCATATCCGTATTGACAGGCTTCTTGTTTTTATTATATCATATCGAAAGGCGCCGTCATTCGCCATAAAAAGATGCAAAAAATTAAATAAAATTATGTGCATTTTTTAATTTCGACGCCAAGCTACGACCCACCGCCACGGAGCCCGCTTAGTGTTTATTTGAAAATAGAGAAATTGCCGGATTGTTTGCAGTCTGCGGATGAGTTCAAGACAAAAACCCAGGAATCCTTTGGAGTCCCAGGTTTTTTAACGCCGCATTCGCCGCTGTTTGCCAAAAAGACGGTATTTCCGATTTTTCAAACTGCCTCTGAAACGACAACAAGAATTGGGGAATCGCTATGCAAAACACAGAAAAAACAGGGGCTGTCCTGCGAAATCTATTTTTCAGCACCTTGTACATCAGTACATTTACCTTTGGCGGGGGCTTTGTAATCATCACCTTTATGAAGAAAAAATTTGTTGACGAGCTGCATTGGATCGATGAAAATGAAATGCTGGATCTGGCTGCCCTGGCTCAGTCTTCTCCCGGCGCCATTGCCGTCAACGCGGCCATCCTGGTCGGATGGCGCATGGCCGGCTTTGCCGGGATGCTCATCGCCATTATCGGCACCATCCTGCCGCCCATGACGATACTCTCTGTCATATCCTTTTTTTATGCGGCATTTGCCAGCAACGTCTATGTGGCGCTTGTGCTCAAGGGGATGCAGGCCGGTGTGGCCGCCGTCATTCTCGATGTTGTCTGCGAGCTGGGCTTTAAAGTCCTCAAGGAACGCTCTGCCGTGCATTTGTTGATTATGGCCGCCGCTTTTGCCGCTACATTCTTTTGGAGCGTCAACGTTATTTTCATCATTCTGGCCGCCGCATTCGCCGGTATCTGCCTGGAGACTGCAAAGCGCATCCGCAGAAAGGGGGCGGCCAAATGATCTATCTTCAGCTTTTTTTGAGCTTTCTTCAGGTGGGGGCGTTCAGCATCGGAGGCGGCTACGCCGCTATGCCGCTGATCCAAAGCCAGGTGGTCACAAGTCATGGATGGCTTACCATGAGCGAATTCACCGATCTGATTACCATCGCGGAAATGACACCCGGTCCCATTGCGGTCAATTCCGCTACGTTTGTCGGCATCCGTATCGCTGGTGTCGGCGGCGCTGTTATCGCCACACTGGGCTGTATCCTCCCCTCCTGCCTGATTGTCTCGCTGCTGGCCTTTGTCTACTACCGCTACAAACAGCTTTCCGCACTGCAAAGCGTTCTGGCCAGCCTGCGTCCGGCTGTGGTAGCTTTGATCGCTTCCGCCGGGCTGTCAATCCTGAATCTCGTCGCCTTTGACGGCGGATCAGCACGCCTTGACAATGTAAATTGGCTCGGTCTTGGTACCTTTATCACAGCCTTTTTCATTCTGCGCAGGCTCAAATGGAACCCTATTTTGGTCATGATTCTGTGCGGAGCGGCAGGTCTTTTTCTGAATCTGCCGGCTGGGATGGTCTGAACGCATGGGAAATCGGTCCGTATGGCTGCGTATATGAAAATGATTGCAAAATTATCTAAAAATCAACTCTTGAATTTTGCGAAACTGTCCAATCACCCAAAACTCAAAAATACAAGTTTTATAAAACCAGCTCCTCACCATACAACTTTTGCAAAAAATATTGATAACTTGTTGAATACCAAATTTCGCCATGCTATATTGTTGATGCGGCTTCGTGGCGAATTACACAAAATCAAACAATAGCAAGTTCATAATTTGTAAAAAGAGGAGACTGATTATGAAAAAGCGTTTATTGAGTCTGACCCTTGCGTCCATCATGCTTGTCGGTTCCCTGGCTGGATGCGGCGGCGGTACTGCCCCAGCTGCAAGCGATGGGAACACGGCTGGCGGCGCAAACACGCCCGGCGGCAAAACTGCCACCTGGACCGTCACCTGTCCATGGGCGCCCTCCGGAGTGGCCGCCATGGTGAGCCAAAAGGCTGCGGCCTTGTCAACGACATATTCAGACAATATCATTCTGGTAGCCGAAGCCGTTGCGGGCGACGCGGCTACCGTCAACACATGGATCACTGACACACAGGCCAATGATCCGAAGCTTGTCTTTGTGGGCGAGGGCCTGCTTTCAATCACCTCGATTCTAGACCCCGCCAAGCTCCAGTTTACACAGGACGATTTCGTATTTGTTGAAAATTTGTACTCCTCCATCTTCGTTTTGTCCGCCGACGCCAAGCTGAACATCAACAGCATGGATGATCTGAAGGCTTACGTCGAAAGCGGCGAGCAGGTCAGCGTTGCCGTTAACGGTGCGACCAGCTCGGAAGCGTTCCTGGCCGCGGCTTTGTTCGGTTCCATGGGCGCCGGCGAGCATTTAAAGCTGGTTCCGTACACCTCCGCCGCCGAAGCGGCCCAGGCTGTCGCCAAGGGGGAGACAAATTTTGCCGTGTCCCATCAGTCGCAGATCCTCGAAACCTACGAGCAGGGCGGTGTGAGCATCGTCTGCGCCTTCGATGAAAAGGCCATTGAAAACGGCCCCTTCTCCGGCGTTGAGGGTGTGGGACAGTACGGTTATCCATACTTCCGCAACCGCTGCTTCATTATGGCGCGCGCCGGTACCGACGCCGCGACAGTTGCCAATCTGAAAGATCTTTACGATCAGATACTGGCCGACGACGAGGTCAAGACCTGGCTCCAGGACACCATGCTGCTCGAGGTCGATACGATGAGCACCGAGGACGTCAACGCCCATGTGGAAAACGTCAAAGGCATTGTCAACGAATATAAGGATATTGTCGCCGGTTGATCCCGCTCAAACACAGAGGATGGGATGGGTTTGCTCCCACCCCATCCTTTTTTTACCCAATCTGTTATCAGAAGGAGGCTGTACCGCATGAAAAACTGGGTGGATCGCCTGGACGCCCGCCTGGATGCCATTGGCGCCAACCTGGCAAAAAAAGAGGTTCACATCCCCACGGACCTGGCCGGAGGAATTTTATTCTTCCTCTTTGCGATTGTTATCCTGTTGGTCACGCCGCAGCAGGTCACAATCTCGGAAAAGGATATCATCAACGGACGGATGTTCCCTAGGCTGCTGATGATCGTCATGATGGTCTGCTGTGCGCTGCTGATCGGAAAAGAGCTTTATAAAATAGCCAGAAAGCTGCCCATTACATACAAAACCGTCAACCTGCTGGTTGAAATCAAAGCCCTGGTCATTCTGGCAATCCTCGTGCTGACCTATGTCGTCTGCCGTGTTACGAACCTGTTCGCGGCGGGTTCTGTTTTCTGCTGCATTGGCTTTTTGCTCTATTTTCGCTGCAAAAAACCGCTTTACTATGCAGTCACCGTTATTTTGGCAGTCGCAATCTGGGCCGCGTTCCGCTTCGGCCTGAACGTAAATTTCTAAGGGGGGCGTATTATGCTGCAATATATCATCCCTGCGTCGGGGCTGCTGTTCACGCTCCAGAATATCATTTGGATCAACCTCGGTGTGTTCATCGGCGCGGTATTCGCCGCCATCCCGGGATTAAGCGTTATTTTGTGCGTCATTTTGTTTTTGCCGCTGACCTATCAGCTCACCGCCATCCCGGGAATGATGTTCCTGCTTGGCATCTATTGCGCCGGCGGCTATGGAGGCAGCGTCTCGGCTATTCTGATCAATACGCCCGGCACGCCGCATGCCGCGGCCACCATGCTGGACGGCCATCCCTTGTCCAACCGGGGACGTACAAAGGCGGCGCTGAAGATTGCTCTGTACGCCTCCACCTTCGGCGGCGTGTTCTCCGCGCTGATGCTGCTGTTTTTGGGTCCGCAGGTGGCAAAGATCGCAGCGCAGCTCGGCACGGCGGAATACTTTATGGTGTGCCTGTTTGGTCTGACCATCATCGCCGGCGTATCCGGAAAAAGCATGATTCGCGGGCTGATCTCCGCCTGTCTCGGACTTTTGATCTCCTGCATCGGAGCCGACCCCATGACCAGCTACGACCGGTTCACTTTCGGCATCCCGCGCCTTTATCTCGGGTTGGATCTCGCCATCTGTTTAATCGGCCTGTTCGCATTGGTTGAGATTCTCGCAAAGGCGGAAAAGGTGCGGGGGCTGCACCTTGACACGGAAAAAATGAAGGACAACGGCCTGATTACCAAGGAGGAGCGCAGGCGGATGGCCCGTCCCATCCTGATTTCCTCCATCATCGGCGTGATCGTGGGCATTATCCCCGGTACCGGCGCCTCCGAAGCCTCCTGGTTCAGCTATAACACGGCGAAAAACATGTCCAAGCATCCTGAGGAATTCGGCAACGGCTCTGTGGAAGGCATCGCGGCCGCTGAATCGGCCAACAACGCCGTAACCGGCGCGACGCTGATCCCTCTGTTGACACTGGGCATCCCCGGTGACGGCACGGTGGCCATTATGCTGTCCGCACTGATGATTAACGGCCTCAACCCCGGCCTGAGCCTGTTCACCACCGACGGCGACATCATGTATGCCATTATGCTTGGACTGATTCTTGTAAATCTCTTTATGCTCATTCAGGGCAAGCTGCTGACGCAGCTCTTTGCAAAGGTCGTCTCCATCCCGCAGGAGATCCTTACGCCCGTCATCGTCATTTTCTGCTTCGCGGGGGCCTATTCCGTGAATAAAAACTATTTTGACATCGGCGTTACGCTGGTGTTTGCGGTGATCGCATGGGTTCTGCGCAAGCTGGATCTTCCCGCTGTGCCCATCCTGCTCGGCATGGTGCTCGGCAAGATGACGGAAACCAATTTCCGCCGGGCCTTGCAGATCTCCGACGGCAGCCCCTCGATCTTTTTCAGCAGCGTCTACTGCATCATTTTCCTGCTTCTCATCGTCCTTGCAGTGGGTGCGATTATCCGCGGCAAGCTGAAGGAACAAAAAGCCGTCAAAGCGGCCGCACAAAAGGAGGCTTGACGTTATGGCCTACAATATTCTTTTTTATTTCACCGATCAGCAGCGTTGGGATACATGCGGCTGCTTCGGCCAACCGTTGGATATCACCCCCCGCTTGGATGAACTGGCCGGGCAGGGCGTCAAATTTGACAACGCCTTTTCCCCTCAGCCAGTATGCGGGCCCTGCCGCGCTCTGTTTCAGACCGGCAGATATCCGACGGAAACCGGCTGTTTCCGCAATAACATTATGCTTCCCAAGGGCGTCAAAACGCTGGCGGACTATATCGAGGAGGCTGGTTATGAGACGGCCTATATCGGAAAATGGCATCTGGCCAGCGATGGCGAGCTAGAAAAGCCTCCGACCATCGATCACACCGTCACCGCGATCCCGCGCGAGCTGCGCGGAGGCTATTCCGGCTTCTGGCGCGCCGCCGACGTATTGGAATTCACCTCTCACGGCTACGACGGCTATGTATTTGATGAAAACAACAACCGCATCGATTTCAAGGGCTATCGCCCTGACTGCATCACAGACATGGCGCTGGAATTTTTTGACACGCGCGATCCAGGCAAACCGTTTTTTATGACTATCTCCCAAATCGAGCCGCATCACCAAAACGACCGCCAGCATTATGAAGGACCTGCCGGCTCAAAGGAAAAATACAAGAATTTCATCCTTCCAAAGGATCTGGAGGTTTTGGGGGGCAACGCCGCGGAGGAATACCCCGATTATTTGGGGCAATGCGCCAGTCTCGATGAAAATTTGGGGCGGATTGTGGCAAGGCTTAAGGAAAAAGGGCTGTACGACAATACCGTCATCATTTTCGCCTCTGATCACGGCTCCCATTTCAAGACCAGGAACACGGACAGCCACCTCAACGGCTATGATGATTACAAGCGTTCCTGCCACGACGCCTGCCTGCATGTGCCGCTTGTTATCGCGGGCGGTCCGTTCCGGGGCGGTATAACGATCAAGGAGCTTGTGAGCACCGAGAGCCTGCCCAAAACCATCCTGGCCCTGGCCGGCGTGGAGGTGGGCGATCGGATGATCGGGGAAAATCTGCTTGACGTGGTGGAGAAAAAGGACGATAATAGACCAAACGAGGTGTTCGCCCAAATTTCAGAAAGCCGTGTGGGCCGGTGCATCCGCACGCCTGACTTTTTGTATTCCGTCTACGCGCCGGGCTTAAACGGCGGCGCGGCGGCCAGCTCCGATACATATGCCGACGACTTTCTGTACGATATGCGCACGGATCCCTGGCAGCTTTGCAACGTGGTGTCCGATCCGGCCTATGCGGATGTGAAGGCCGATCTGCGCAGCCGCCTGCTGGACTGGATCGAACGCGCGGAGGGTATGCGGCCTGTCATCACGGATTGAGGAGTGAACGGCGTGAGCGTTTCCAATAAAAAATCGGAGTATGTGTATCGCTGGATCCTGGCTTATATTGATGAAAACAGGTTTTCCAGCAACCAAAAGCTCCCGTCGGAAAACGCTCTGTGCCGCAGGCTGGATGTCAGCCGTGAAACGGTCCGCGCGGCGCTCGACCGGATGGTGCAGGAGGGGTTGATTTACAAGGTACGGGGCAGCGGGACGTACTTCAACAAGGAGGTCGCCCTCTCCTATGAGCTTGACGCCGGCGCGGTCCATTGCAAAAAGATCGGCCTGATCCTTCAGGGGCAGGACAGCAGCGCCAATTCCAGCCTGATCCAGGGCATCCAGAGCGTGCTGCCCGCCAACCAGGTGACGCTGCGCACCTTTCTGACGGATAATAAATTTTCAAATGAGCGCCGGTGCCTGCAATCGGTCATGTATCAAAACTTCCAGGGGTTTATTATCGACGGCGTAAAGGCCAGCATTCTCAATCCCAATCTGGATTGCTATAAGGAGCTTTCCCGCCGGCGCATCCCCGTGGTCTTTTACAACAATTATTATAAGAATCTGCGCTATCCCCGTATCATTGTCAATGATCTTGAATGCGCCGACCGGCTTATCGGTCTGCTGATCCGGGCCGGCCATACACAGATCGCCGGTATCTTTGTCTATGACAATTACCAGAGCGTCGAAAAATTTCAAGGGATGGCGGCCGCCCTGCTCAAATACGGGGTTGAATTCCAGGATGATTATATCAAGTGGTGCGTCTCGAATGAAGCGCACGACATTCGCTTCGTCCGTACCATTGAGAAGTTTTTAAAGAGCCTGCCCAGGTGTACGGCCATTGTATGCTGCAACTACATTATTTACCGTCTGGTGCGGCAGGCGCTCTCAGAGATGGGCAAACAGGTTCCAGAGGATTACTCTCTCGTCTGTTTTGACTATTCCATGGAGGACTGGGAACAGGAGGGAGTCACCTGCTCCGTTCATCAGGGCTATCAGATGGGCGCGCTGGTTGCAAATTGCCTGATGCGCATGATCGATAACCGCGACTGTGACGACAAGGGGTATTCCTTTGTCATGCCGCCTAAAATATATGAGGGAGTCTCTGTCAAACAGCTGTAATCCGCTGGAAAGGGCCGGACGCGTCTGCGTCCGGCCCTTTCCGTTATCCTTTTATCTGTATATTATGGTGCGGCGGACAGTTGCCGCGCCACACGCCGCAGCCGGGGCGCGGCATAGTCAAGAAAGCATCGAAACGCCTCGCAATATCTGTTTACAGGCTCAGGCCCGGAGAAATCCCAGTCCCGAGGGCATCCGCCCCGGCAAAGCGGCTCGTGGACGCACGTCTTGCAGACTGGCGGCCTGCGCGCGCCCTGCGCCTGAAAAGCGCGGCCGGCCGGCGACGCCAATGCCTGCCGCGCCGTATTCTCCCAAATACTGCCCATACGCCATTCGTCAAGCACAAAGAAATCGCATGGATACAGCCCTCCATCGCCTTCCACCACCAAATAATTGCCGCAGTGTCCGGCGGATGCGCAGGAGCCCGGTTCCATCCCCAGCATGAGGCGCAGATAATCGTCAAATACGCGGATACTGACATAGACGCCCGCCGCCCAATCGCGATACCAGCAATCGAACAGACTGCAAAGAAACCGGCCATAATCGCGCGGCGCCAGGGAATAATCCATTGCGCCGCTGTTTTCCATCGGATCAAGGCAGGGGATCAACTGAAGCGGATGCTCGCCGAGCGACCGCAGCGCGCTGTAAAGCTTATGGGGACTGCGCGCCGCAGGTCCGGTAACCACGCACAGCAGGTTTGTCTCCACCCCGCTTTTGTCCAATTGCTCCAGAGCCTGGACGGCGCGTCTCCACGTACCCTTTCCGTGCGGGTCCAGCCGAAACCGGTCATGCAAACCGCGTGTGCCATCGACAGACAAACCGACCAAAAAGCCATGTTCACGAAAAAACGCGCACCATTGCTCGTCCAAACACATACCGTTTGTCTGGATGGACCAGCACAGCTGCACACCGGGCGGGCAGCGGTCCTTTGCATTCTGTACAAATGCGCGCAGCCAATCCAAGCCCACAAGGGTCGGTTCGCCTCCCTGAAACAGATATTGCACAGTCCCTCCGGGCTGCACAGCCTCAAAGCCTGCGTCAATCAGGCGGCTTGCCGTCTCCTGCGTCATAAGTCCCATGCTTTTGACCTGACGCCTGTCGGACACATCATCGTAAAAGCAATAGCGGCAGCAGAGATCGCAAAGGCCGGAGGCCGGCTTGACCAAAAATGTAACCGCATTCATCGTGTGTTTTTTCCCCTCCCCTGCGCGCTTGCAGCGCCATCCTTATTTTACCGCTTTCTCCGCAGCGATGCAAGCCAGGAGGCAACCGCGGCCCCGCGGGTATATTTTCACTGTTTTGTGCTACGCTAAACCGATGGAACATGATACAATTGGTTCATAAAAATCGGAGGTTTGCTGTGATGCATGAAAACAGGCTGATTCATGAAAAATCCCCTTATCTTCTTCAGCATGCGCACAATCCGGTCGATTGGCGCCCATGGGGCGAACAGGCATTTGCCGCCGCCCGCCGCGCCGACCTGCCAGTCTTTCTTTCCATCGGCTATTCCACCTGCCACTGGTGCCATGTGATGGAGCGCGAATCCTTTGAGGACGCACAGGCGGCCGATGTCCTGAACAGCGGCTTTATCTCAATCAAGGTGGACCGCGAGGAACGCCCCGACATCGACGCGGTCTATATGGCGGTCTGCCAGGCGATGACCGGTTCGGGCGGGTGGCCGCTGACCATTTTGATGACGCCGGAGCAAAAACCGTTTTGGGCGGGTACGTATCTGCCCAAATACAGCCGTTACGGGCAGCCCGGCCTGATCGACCTGCTAAAGCGCGTGTCGCTGCTTTGGAGGACGGAGCGCGAACAGCTTTTGCAGGCGGGCGACGAGATTGCGGCGTATATCGCGCAGCGCGGACCAGGCGGCGCGCAGGCGCCGCAGCCCGCGCTGCTGCACACGGCGGCCGGCCAACTGCGCGCCGCCTTTGATCCGGCCGACGGCGGCTTTGGGGACGCGCCGAAATTCCCCTCGCCGCACAACCTGCTCTTTCTCATGAACTACGCCCGGTGGGAGAAATCCGCAGACACGCGTTCCATGGCGGAAAGGACGCTGACGCAGATGGCGCGCGGCGGCCTGTTCGACCAGGTGGGAGGCGGTTTCTCACGCTACTCCACCGACCGGCGGTGGCTTGCGCCGCATTTTGAAAAAATGCTCTATGACAACGCCCTGCTCGCCTATGCATATCTGGACGCGTTTTCTCAGGACGGCCGGCCGTTTTGGGAGACGACCGCGCGCCGCACGCTCGATTATGTCCTGCGGGAGCTGACAAGCCCCGAAGGCGCGTTTTACTGCGGACAGGACGCCGACAGCGGCGGCGAGGAGGGTGCGTACTACCTGCTCACGCCCCAATCGGTTGAACAGGCGCTCGGCGCGCAGGACGCGGCGCGCTTTTGCCGCTGGTACGGCATTACCGAATCCGGCAACTTTGAGGGCAGAAGCATCGCAAACCTGTTGGAAAACACAGCGTATGAACAGGAGCCGGAGGGCTTCGGCAGGCTGCGTGAAAGGCTGCTTGACTTCCGCCGCAGCCGCGCGGCGCTGCACCGCGACGACAAGGTGCTGACCGCCTGGAATGCGCTGATGATTGCTGCGCTTTCCAAGGCGTACCGCACGCTTGGCGACGCGCGGTATCTTGACGCGGCAAGGCGCGCGGCGGCCTTTTTGCACGCCAACCTCACCGGACCGGACGGACGGCTGTGGCTGCGCTGGCGCGATGGCGAAGCGGCCAACATGGGACAGCTTGACGACTATGCGTTTTATGCCTGGGCGCTTTTGGAGCTGTATGCCGCTGATTTCGACGCTGCTCATCTTGAAGAAGCAGTTTCTATGATGCAGACGCTGCAAGCGCATTTTTGGGACGGACAGGAAGGCGGTTTTTTCCTCACGGCCGACGACGCGGAGCGCCTGATCACACGTCCCAAGGAGGTCTACGACGGCGCGATGCCCTCTGGAAACGCAGCGGCGGGCCTTGTCCTGGAAAGGCTGTGGAAGCTGACGGGCGATCCCGTCTGGCAGGCACGCGCGGACGGGCAGCTCGCTTTTCTGGCCTCCAAAGCGCAGCCGTATCCCGCAGGGCACTGCTTTTCGCTGCTCGCCATGGGCGAGGCGCTCTATCCCTCCCGCGAGCTTGTCTGCGCAACATCCGGCACAGTCCCGGACGGGCTGCTTGCACTCGCGGAGCGCCGCCGGCTGCATACGCTTATCAAAACGCCGTCGAACGCAGCCCTTTTGGAGCGGCTCGCGCCCTTCACTGCCGCCTATCCCATCCCGGAGGACGGCGCGCTGTTTTATCTTTGTCAAAACGGTGCGTGCGCGGCGCCGGCCGGCAGTGTGCAGGCGCTCGTCCGCCTGCTTGAACATGCCTAGAAGCAATCAGCCAGCCGCCGGCCTGTGGGCCGGCGGCTGGCTGATTTACGACTTGGGTACGTCTTACAACCCCATCCGGGTAAAAAAGCGCATGAGATTATCCATGGTGAGCGCCAGATCGTTTTTTGCGCGCGTGCGCGCCTGCTGATAAGGGACCGCCACGCGGTTGATGCTGAAAATTGCCGATACGCCCGCTTCATACGCGGCGTCAATATTGTCGCCGATATCGCCGACGACCGCGATCAGCGGAACGCCCGCCCTTTTGGTGCGGCGTGCGACGCCAATCACCACCTTGCCGAGCAGCGACTGGAAGTCGATCTTCCCCTCGCCGGAAAAGACCATATCCGCGCCGTCCAAAAGCGCGTCGAAGCCGACCGTATCGAGCACCGTTTCGATACCCATCTGAAGCTGCGCGCCGAAATAGGCGACCATGCCGCCGCCCATTCCGCCGGCCGCGCCCGCGCCGTGCAGCGAAAGGATATCGCGTCCAAGGTCCTTTTTCACAATCCCGGCCATGTGGGCAAGACCTGCGTCGAGCAACTCGACCATCGCCGGATCGGCGCCTTTCTGCGGACCGAACACATGCGCCGCGCCAAGCTCCCCGCACAAGGGATTGTCGATGTCGCACATGGCCACAATCTCCACACCGGCAAGCTCTTTTGGCATACCGGACAGGTCGATGGAGTCGATGCGCGAAAGTGTTGCCCCGACTGGGACAAACGCCTGCCCACAGTCGTCCCTGAACACGGCGCCCATCGCCGCGGCCGCGCCGCAGCCGCCGTCGTTCGTCGCGCTGCCGCCCAGGCCCATGATGATTTTTTTGCATCCGCGTTCGAGCGCAAGCCGCATGAGCTGTCCCACGCCATAGGTGGTTGTCTGCTCGGCGCTGCGCCGCTCGCCCACCAGCGGCAGCCCTGCCGCGGCCGCCATCTCGATCACCGCCACGCCGCCCGGCAGCACACCGTAAAACGCATCAACATCCTCGCCCCACGGTCCCTGAACGCGCGCGTCAACCTTTTCGCCGCCCACAGCGCCCAAAAATGCGTCCACACTGCCTTCGCCGCCGTCCGCAACGGGCACGCCGTACACCTGCGCCGCCGGCACGTGCCGGCGGATGGCCTGTTCCATAACCGCGCAGATTTCGGAGGACGACATTGTGCCCTTAAAGGAATCGGGGATCAGAATAAATTTATGCATGATTTTTCACACCTTATCCGTTTTACGGCAGCGTCCTGCCGGTTCTTATTTTGCGAAACTTGCTATAAAGTCAGAATACTGTTTGAGCGCTTCGGGATGCTTCAACAGGTCGACATGCGCCATACCGGGCACCTCAAGGTAAGTAACATCGTATCCTTTTTCACGCATCAGCGGAACATAGACATCTGAATGCACGCCCTTATTGACCGACACATCCGCGTCGCCCGCGACAAAGAAATACGGCACCTTGGGCAGCTCGTCGATAAACTGCATAGGATCGTGCTGCGCCACCGCTTCCTCAACGCTGCAATCGTAATAATTATACGCCCTGTATATGGTCGCCGCGCAGTCCGGCCGCTCCGTGCAGTGATAGGACAGGTTTGTTACCGGACAGTTGACTGCGACCGCCGAAACGGGATGCTTGCCGTAGTGCGCGTAATTGAGCGCGCCCACGCCGCCCATGCTGCGTCCAAACAGGACAAGCGGCGTATCCGCAGGCAGGTCATATTTGTCGTAAACCGCGTCGAGCACCTGGTCGATTGTCTCGATCGTCTCGTAGCTCATCCAGTTCCAAGGCCCGCTGTACGGACGCACCACCAGCACGCCCTGCGCGCCCAACTGCTTATCCTGAAGCTCCGGCTCTGTTTTAAATGTATGGCCGGCGTTGAGTCCCTGGATATCGACCGCCACCTCGCGGATCGGCATGGTACACTGCGCCTCATTGACCCATGCATAGGCGCTCAATGTATCCGCGCTGATGGTAAAGGCAGCCTTCAGCTCCTCCTGCGTGGGCGTGTGAATCCCTTCGGTCGGCGTGAGCGTGCTGTTTTGGCTTGTCGTCAGAACCGGCATTCCCGCGGTTATTCCTTCACTCATACGCACCGTGTGCTGCGCAGAAAAACCGATCAATCCGCACACCACAACAGCGGCGATGGCAGCGGCAACACCCTTTGTTGCTGAACTTCCCATTTTCACATCCCTTTCCGATATTTCCTTTTCTATCTCAGAAAACCAGGGACAGGATAAAGATCTCCGCCATGGCCGCGATTCCAAGGATCAGCGTACCCATCGTCTGCGTCTTGTAGCCCTGATCCGGCGTCATCTCGCCGAAGTTTGTAACAACCCAGAAGTACGAATCGTTCGCGTGGGAAACGGTCATCGCGCCCGCGCCGATCGCCATAACCGCCAAAGCGGCGCTGACCGGTGTTGTGAAGCCAAGCACGCCCATCAGCGGGGCAAGAATACCGGCTGTCGTGGTGATGGCCACTGTGGAGGAACCCTGCGCCGATTTGAGGATCGCAGCGAGGATAAACGGGAAGAATACGCCGATGGTTTCGAGCGCCGCCGCGTTGGCGGTGATGTAATTGACCATATCGGACGAGGAAATCACCTTGCCGAGCACGCCTCCGGCTGCTGTGACAAACAGGATCGGGCCGACTGTTTTGAGGGTTTCATTGGTGATCTCATAAAATTTATCCATCCTGCCCGCGACAGAAAGCTGGATGACGCCAAAGATCGTGCCGACCGCCAGCGCGATGATCGGGGTACCCAAAAAGCCGCAGACCGCCGCCGTCATCCCGGACCAACCGGCCATGGAGGAGATGGAACCGAGCGCCATGAGCAAAATCGGAACAATGATCGGAGCCAGCGCATTAAGCCCGCCGGGGAGCTTGCCGTATTCGGCGACGAGCTGCTCATACGTCTTAACAACCTCGCCGTTGTCAATGTCGTCGCCCGCTTTAACCTTTTTACCGATGTACTTTGCAAAGAAATAACCGGCAATCAGCGGGGCGATTGAGCACAGCGCGCCCATGCCCATGACAAGCAGCAGATTGTTCCCTATGCCGAGCGTATTGGCGGCTGCGATCGGCCCAGGCGTCGGCGGGATGAACACATGCGAAATATATAGTCCCGCGCTGAGCGCGACCGTCATAGCGACGCTCGAGGTCATGGTGCGCTTGACAAGCGCCTTGCGGATCGGGTTGAGGATAACAAAGCCCGAATCACAGAATACCGGGATGGATACGACCCAGCCCATCAGCAGAATCGCCAGCTCGGGGCGCTTTTTGCCGACGAGCTTAATCACCAGATCCGCCAGCTTGAACGCCGCGCCGGTCGCCTCCAGGATGCTGCCGATCAGCGCGCCCAGGATGATCACGATACCGATGCTTGTAAACGTCCCGGAAAAGCCCGCGCCGATGACGTTCGCCAATCCCTGCGACGTGACCGCTCCGTTTGCGTCCTTGACATCCACCAGAGGGATGCCCGCTACAAGGCCGAGGATGAGCGAAACGCCCATGATCGACAAAAACGGATGGATTTTGAATTTGGAGATTGCCACAATCATCAGTATAACCGCAATGATGAATGCGATAATCAATGGAAAGCCTGTCATAAAAAAACCTCCTCATTATTTTCACCGGCTGCGCGCCGGCCATGTCTGTCGTCCCCTCCAGACGGCCGGCGCACAGCGATTCAAATCATATTAGCCAGGGAATGCAGTCGGTGCCCGGTTCTGCAAATTCTGCTCAAACAGCCATGCAATGACTTCCTTATTCTTAAACGTATTTTCCCATACCCAGTGGCCAACCGGTGTGTAGATACCAAGATTATCATTAACCTGATCCGGCTTGAACTTGAGTTCCGTGTATTTGATCTTGCCGTCGGCCGATTCATAATAACGGTAATCTTCCGTTTCCGCAGTCGGTTCCGGCATCGGGGCGTCCAGCGGAATATCCAGCATCACCTTATATGCGTTCCGGCTTCCTGCCACCGGAACGGTCGGGTCTGTATCGTTATGGTACAGCCACACCGGCAGGCCGCTCGTCCGCACCGCTTTGAGCTGCGCCAACTCCTCGTCCGTAATCACATCCCACGCTGTCACACCGCCGGAACCGCACAAAATCAGCGCACCGGCAAAATAGTCGGAGTACTCGGGATTGCGCAGGAAGGTCCAGGAACCGCGGCCGCCGATCGAAAGGCCGGAAATATAAATGCGGTTCGGATCAATTTTCATGGAGGGGTCGTCCAAAAACTGCTGCACAACTTCCATCGTCATCGTTGTGATATCAGGATGACTCCAGTTGATGCTGTTCGTTTCCACATCCGGATAATCGAAATACTGCGGCACAAAGACATATGCCGGCCCCGGGGCGTTTTTCACCCATGTGATACCGCCCTGGTTGTTATAAAGCGGGGAAAGGGTTTCGTCATGCCCTTCCAGATTGTTGGAGCGGGAGGCGGAGCCATGCAAAAATACGATCAGCGGATAGGTCTCCCCTTCCTCTGCCTCGGGCTGATACAAATTGTATGCGAGCTTTTTATAGGTCAGGCCCGGTGTTTCCGATTCATACAGATGTTGTGTAAAATCATCCACGATCTGTGTCTGATAGCCCGCCTGCTGGAATGTATCGCCTGTGCTGGTCAGGCTGCCGTCCGCATATTTGACGGGCAGCGTCTGCCGGACCTCATAAATCATCTTGTCGCCGTAGGGCAGGATTTCCTTCGACTGGCCCTTTTCCCCACCTTCCGGTATGTAGGAATAGCCAAGATAGACTGCCGATGCATTTTCGTCGTATGGGTCAAGCTCCAGGATCACATAATTCCCTTTTTTCATGACGCCTACGTTTGGGCCGTCCGAGGTATACGCCCTGACAATTTCACGCGGCGCTTTTGGCTGTATGCTGTCTGGCAGCTCCTCGCCGGCATAGTTTGAAACAGCGTCAAGCTGCGCTGTCACCTCATAGCGGTCAACCAAATCGACGGCAAGCTGAAGCTCCTTGTCATACTCAATGGCAATCGCCGTTACGCGAGGGTTGTATTCGCAAATTTCAGAGATCAGCGTATAGCCGCGTACAGCGCCTCCAGCCTGCGCGGCCGGTTCTGATGGGGCGGAAGCTACCGGGGCGCTTCCAGTCTCAGTGGATGCCTCGGGGGGGGGGGGGTATTTCTGCCGCAAGCTGCCGCCGACAATAAAACAACGAAAGCCGACAAAAGCGACATCATTTTGACCTGCTTCATGATTTTTCTCTCCTTTTCTACCTCTTTCTTTTATCAGGGGACTCTTTTAACGCGCCACAATGACGCCCATTTATCCCCCTGCAAATTTATTCTATCGTCTTTGCCCTCATGTTGTCTATGTGCCGGTTCCCATAAAACAACCTGAATTTTTGTCCTTCATACCAACCCGTTATATATTTGATTCGGGCTTTTTGTGTCAATCGTCCAAAAGCAGCAGGCTGCCCTCGACTTCCTTGAAAAACAGCATGGCCATGTAGAAAACCGGCGAATCGCTCGGCAGCCGCACGTCGCGGCCTGTAATGTCGCATAGTTTTTTAAGCTTGTACTGAAGGGTATTCTTGTGCATATATAACGCCTGCGCCGCTGCGGAGATCGAACCCTCGGACTCGTAATACGCCTCCAGAATCCCCATCCAGCGGCGCACCTCCTCGTAGCCGCAGCCACGGAACACCTTGCGGATAAACTCCATTTTTGTCTGGCGCGACACCTCGTCGGCGACTAGCTCCAGCGTAACCTGGTCGTATTTCATTACGCCGCTGCGCGTCATGCGCGCGCTGCGCCAAGCCGTATTGGCCTGCGCGTAAGCTTTATGCACGTCGCCCGCCTCGCCGTCGATACCGGCGCACAGATAAACGCCAAAGGTCTGCCTGGCCATCTTGCACAGCCGCAGGGCCAACGCGCGCATCTGTTCATCGGTGCGCTGACGCACCAGCAAAATCTGACGGGCTGCATTTCGCAGGATAATGTTGCCGTTTTCAGCTTCGACAATCGCGGCAACCGCATTTTCCACATTTTCAATCAGCTTCTGGCCGGCCATATTGTCGGTATAATGCTCCAGTTCCTGCGCACTGATCACCATGACGCGCCGTGGGATGGTGATATCGATGCCGAGAGCAAGGCCGCGTTCCGCAAGCGCCTGCCCCTGCACAGGGCCGCCAGCAAGCACCCAGTTCTCCAGAAACCGGCTGCGCATGCGCAGGTCAAGGCGTTTGTCGTCCTGCTCCGTGCTCTCCCTGATTAAAATCTCGGTCATCTTCTTGACAACCTGCCCATATCCGATCACCTGTCCGTACTCGCCGGTAATCCCGATGACGCCGACAATATCGCCGCGGTGTGTAATCGGCAGGTTAAGCCCGGTGCGCGCTGTGACAGTCGCCTCCTCCGCGCGGATATATAGTTCCGGCAGCCGTTCTTCAATAATCTGGCGCGCGCCCTCGTGTAAAAAGCCGATGCGCGCCGGATCGGTGCTTGCAATGATGTAGCCCTGCGCGTCCATCATATTGATGTTTTGCCCCACGATGCCGCCGATCTCAGCGACAATGCGCTGGGCGCTTTGAGTTGAAAGCTGAAAACCGCTCATCGTACCGGCTCCTCAAAAGTATCCTCATCCCAGTCCGCCAATATAATGGGCATACCGGCGTAACAAGCCGTCCATCCGGCTGTTTTCATAACAACACATCCTTTTTCCCATATGTCCATATCTGCGGAGCGGACGCGCCGGCTGCACAGCAGTATGACAACCGCTCTGCAATTATTATACTAACAACATCCGTGCGGCTGATATGTTCTTTGTACTAAAATATATACATATATTATATTACAAAGAATATATCATACAAATTATATCTTCATTTTCTGTAAAATCGAACAGCACCGGCAGGAAGGCGGCGCGCATCCGCCGAATTTTTTGCTGACCCCAACAATTAAAACGATTTGACTGTCAAACGCACAGGCCGTACAATGAAATGGATGAGATGGCGCTTTCGCGAAGCTGCCTGCCGGCAGCGCCTTTAAAAATCAGGAAAAGAGGTGCCCAATTGATCGAAAAAATCACAGTGATCGGCGGCGGGGCCACCGGCCACGCCGCTGCGGCGATCTATGCTGATAAGGGCTTTCGCGTCACGCTCTGCGACGGCGAACGGTTCGCCGGACGTTTTAAACAGATCGAAGCCAACGGCGGTATCCTGCTGCGCGGGAAGGTCCATGCGATTGGACGGATAGAAACCGCCACAACCGACATCGAAAAGGCTGTTGCGGGCGCGCAGCTCATTGCAGTCCACGTGATGTCGCCGCGCCATGAGGAGATCGCGCGCAAAATCGCGCCGTATTTGCAGGACGGCCAGCATATCCTGATCGTCCCCGGCAATCTGGGAGCGTTCATATTCCGCCGGGTATTTGACGAGCTTCATATGACAAAAAAAGTCACCCTGACCGAACAGGAGGGCAACCTCTGTCCCTGCCGGCTGACGCAGGACGCTGAGGTGACGGTCGGCCTGCCGCTGCGCCCGAAAAAGATCGCGTCCCTGCCCGCCTGCGATACGCCGCGCGTCATTGAGGCGCTCAAGGGGGTTTGGGACTTTGTGCCGGTCAAAAACGTATTCGAGGCGGCGATCCATGCCGACAACGTCGTGATGCATCTGGCCACGACGGTGCTTTCCGCCACGCGCATAGAGGCGATGCGCGACAACTTTATTCTGTTCCAGGAGGGCTTTACGCCCGCGTCGATACGCTGCGCGGGAAAAATCCGGGAGGAACGCCTGGCTATCATCGAAGCGATGGGCTTTACGGAGCATTCCAACCCGATGGACATGTTCGAAACCATTGTGAATGTCAAAGAAAACCCACAGCTCGATGTGTTCCGTACACTGTCCGGGCCGGACAGCGTCACACACCGCTATCTGCGGGAGGACGCCTCCTGCGGCGGCGCGTTTGCGCTGTCGGTCGCTAGGCGCCTGGGGCTTGAGGCGCCTGTATTGGAAGCATTTTTAAAGATTGCCGGCGTTCTGTGCGGCGAAGATTATATCAAGGATGGCCGCACACTGGAAAACCTCGGCTTCCCGCCGGAGATGACGCTTGCAGAGATCTATAAGCGCATCTGATCAACAGCGCCATAAAAAAAGGAATGGGTCCTCCCGCCCAATGCGGGGGGACCCATTCCTTTTTTTAACAAGGCTCAAAACTCGCGCATCAATTTGCCGAGCTTCGGGTTCTTCGCACCGATGCGCGCATAACGCAGCGAAGCCCAGATACTGGCCTGGTTGCTGGTGATGACAGGCAGGCCGAAATCCTCCTCGATAATGGGGATCATGCTGAGGATGTTCAGCCCCGTGCAGCTGATAAAGATGGAATCGGCGCCGTTTAAGTCCATCTTTTTGATCTGCTGATAGACATAGGTCGGTTCAATCAGCGGGACCCACAGACGCTGCTTGTTCATATCGACGATATTGGTGACGGTCAGGCCGTTGGCCTCCAAAAACGCCTTTTCCATTACGTTGGTGGCCTCAGGATATGGCGTGATGACAGCCGGACGGCTGACGCCGAGCGTCTCAAACGCTTCGAGCACGGCGGTGCTTGTCGTCAGGCCGCGCACGCCGGTTTTATCCTCGATCAGCTTGATGCACTCCTTGTCGAAGGTAAAGCCGTTGATCATGCTGCCGGATGTACAGCCAAAGATAATCACGTCCGGCCGCGCGCGCGGCTCGTCGAATATTTTGCAGCCGCCCTCAAGCCCCTTTACCATCTCGCGCAGGTTTTCCGGGGTAGGCCCGATCGGTTCGAAGTAGATGTGCATGGAACACACGCCGACGCCTTCGGGCATGTTCCGATTAAAATCGTCCTCCGTTGTGACCGCCATGCTCGGGCAGATGAGTCCGATGTATCCGCGCCATGTCATCATAGGTTGATCAATCCTTTCCATCCGGTGGATTTTCTAAACAAATCCAACCGCCCTGTTTTCCTAATTATAAAATTCATAAAAAGACCTGTCTAATCGGAAATTCTGTAGACTGTCAACAAAATATCAACTAACTCTGCCGCCGTCAAGAAACATTTACAAAGTCCGGCTTTGAAAATTCAACGATTTGCATAACTAAAATCTTAAATCAGTTTTACTTGTTTCCATATTTTTATTGTTCAGGGAATAACCGGGTGAATCATCGTTTTTTTTGTTGGCTGCCAACAAATTCATGAATTGGACGGCCGGTTATCCGGCGAAGTATACTGACCATAGGCTTTTACAAAAGAAAGCGTCTCTCATCAATTACACAGCAAATTTCTTGATGGAACGGAGAATGGCAATGGGATTTAATCACCATGAAATTAAGACAAATCGCACCCAGGTTTTATCTGAATACATAAATTCAGCGCGGTTTGAAGATTTTCCGGCAAACGTTGTCGAGCGCGCCAAGCAGATCCTGATCGAGACGATTGGCGAGGCGCTCGCGTCCGTCGAAAGCGAAGCGGCCAAAAAGGCGCTTGCTCTGGCGGAGTGCGCCTGCGGCGGCCCGGATGGGACGTGTGCCGTCTGGGGTGTAAACAAGCGCCTGAGCATGGAAAACGCGGCGATGGCCAACGGCGCGGCCGCCTGTGCCGGCGGATGGGAACAAAACCCCTTCGGTATGCCCGCCTGCGCGGCCGTTCCGACCGCCTGGGCGGTTGCGGAGGCGAAAAAAAGATCCGGCAGGGAGCTGCTTACATCGCTGATTCTCGCGTTTGAGGTTTATGAACGCGTGGCCGCGGCCGTGCAGCCCACGGCGAAGGAGCGCGCCGAAAAAGGGTATGGCCGCGCGAGCTGGCAGCTTTTCGCGGCGCTTGTGCCGGCGTTGCGTCTGACAGGTCTTGATACGCTTCAAATCAACAAGGGCCTGAGCATGGGCACCGTATGCAGCGTGATCCCGGCGAGCCACTATGAATCGGATGGCGCCGACACGCTCGCATTCGAATACGGCTTTCGCTGCCAGACAGCCGTGACGCTCGCCTGCTGCGCGCTGCGCGGCACGGAAAACCTTGAGGACGCGTTCGACGACCCGTCAGCTTATCCGCTGCATTTTACCGATGAGGAGCACGGGGAACAATATACGCAGGATGTTGGCAAGGTTTACCGCATCCTGGAAGCCGTCCCCGAAAAAAGCGCCGGCGAAACAGCCAACGACTTCCAAAAGCGCGCCTCCTCCGTCTTTTCCGTGGAGAGGATCGGACAGATATTAACTGCGCTGTTCGAAATCGAATACTGCGAGGACCTCTCGTCCATTGGAAAGCTGCTGACACTGTGAAATCGCGCCGCCAAACAAATTGATAGACCGGAGGAAACAGAGATGCTCGAAAACAACCGAACCTGCACGACGCAGTATACAAAGATACTCAGCGATTTTACAGCGAACCTTCGCTATGAGGATATCCCCCCGGAGGTATTGGAACGGGCCAAAATGGTCATGCTGCAGACCGTGGGCGTGGCGCTTGCAGCCAAAGCCTCCCCTGAGGCCCACAAGATCATTGAAACCGCCCGTGACGCCAACGGCGGCGCCGGCGGTACGGCGACCGGATGGGGTACAGGCGACCGCCTTTCCCCCGCGTGCGCCGCGCTCCAAAACGGCACGCTCGCCGATCTGCTCGACTGGGAGGACACCGCCTGGACCGGGCACCCCTCGGCCGGCATCGTGCCGGTCGCCTGGGTCATGGCCGAGTCGCTTAAAAAGGGCGGCAGGGAGCTGCTCACGGCGATCGTCGCCGCATACGAGGTTTACCAGCGCATCGCGATGGTGGTCCAGCCCTCGCTGACGCGGCAGCGCACCAAGGGTTGGGGGCTTACAAGCTGGCAGCTGTTCGGCTGCATTGTCCCAGCCGTTAAGCTCAAAGGCTTTACAAGTGAGCAGGTCAATCAGGCGCTCGGACTTGGCGCTGCGTGCAGCACGCTGCCGACAAGTTTCCATGAATTCTGCATGTCCGATTTTTATCACTATGAGCACGGCCTGCGCGCCCGGGAAGGCGTCATGATCGCCGAGCTGGTGGAAAAAGGCGTCAAAGGCTGCCTCAACGCGCTTGACAACCCGGCGGATTACGAGCTGCACATCACGGACGAACCGCGCCCCGAGTGGTACACAAAGGAGCTTGGCGAGCGTTGGCTGATCATGACGACGCTGCTCAAGCACTGGCCCGCGAATATGTGGGTGCAGACGCCGGTGGAAATTGCGTATGACCTGGTTACGGAGCACGGCATCAAGCCTGAGGACATCCGCGACATCATTGTTGACCCGCCAAAGGAGGGCCGCATGGACACGCCGCCCGACGAAGGCTTCCGCTCGCTCACGCACGCGCAGTTCAGCACGCCGTACGTTATCTCCGCGCTGATTCACGACCGCCATCCCGGCGCGCATTGGTATTCTCCCGCGATGCTCCAGAACCCGAGCGTCATCTCCCTGGCGCAGCGCGTGCTGCCTGGGGATTCCGATCGCGACGCGATGGGCGTTGGCTTTAAGATGTTCCAGCAGGGTTCGTTCCCGCGCAAGACGGTCACGATCAATCTCAAGGACGGCCGCAGCTACTCCGCGTCGCTCGACTGCCAGCTCGGCCACCCGGCCAATATGATGAGCCGCGAGCAGTTCGCCGGCCGGTTCCGTATCCAGGCCTCCCCCGTGCTCGACGGCGAACGCATGGAGCGCGCGCTTGACGCCCTGCTCCACATCGAGGACTGCGACGACATTTCCAGGCTGCACGAATTTCTTTATTAAGCCACCGGCAAGGGGGTGAACACGTGTCCAGCTACGCGATCATCGGATTCGGCTGCGCGGGCTATCAGGCCGCGCGCGCCATCCGGGGGCGGGACGAAAGCGGCGTGATCGACGTCTTTTCCGACGTCGGATTTGCGCCGTCCAACCCGATGCTGACCACCTATTATACAAAGGGCGCGCTTCATTATGAGGGTATGTTCCCGTTCGGGACGCTGCCGCAAATCACGGAACAGCTTTCCATCCGCTTTCATGGGGGCCAGCCCGTGGCGGGCCTCGACGCCAAAAGGCGCACGCTTGTCGCGGGCGGCCGGGAAGCCGGCCCTTACGATAAAATCCTGATTTCCACCGGCGCTTCGGCGTTCGTGCCGCCGATCCCGGGGCATGACCTGCCCGGCGTCATGCCCATGCGCACGGCCGCCGACGCCGAGCGGCTCAAACGGGTGCTCGCCGGACGGCCAGTCCGCACGGCGCTTGTGGTGGGCGCTTCGATGACGGGCATCAAGCTTGTGGAGCTGCTGTGCGCCGCCGGCGTCAAAACGACGATGGCCGACGGCGCCGGCTGGATGTTCCCGCTGGCCGCCTTCCAGTCGACGGCGCAGCGCATCCAGGCGCGCCTGGAGCAAAAGGGCGTGTCGCTCGCGTTTAACGCGTTGCTTTCACAAATCCAGGAGCAGGACGGCCGGCTGTGCGGCGTGATGAAGGACGGACGCAGCTTTCCGGCGGATATCGTGCTGGTCTGCATCGGCACGCGCACAAATTTGGCGTTTTTGAAAGACAACGGCATTGAGATCAACCGCGGCGTGCTTGTCGACCATACCATGCGCACAAGCGCGCCGGGTATTTACGCGGCGGGCGACTGCTGCGAAAGCTTCGAGCTTCAGTCCGGTACGCAGCGCGTCGTGGGCCTGTGGATGAACGCGGGGCTTCAAGGGCGCGCCGCCGGTGAAAATATGGCCGGCGGGCAGGCGGCATTCGATTTTAACATTGTACAAAACATCAGTCATTTTATGGACGTCGATTTCATAAGCATGGGCGACGTCCACCTGTGCGGCGAGCAGGACGACTATTATGAAAACAGCGGCGGCCCATACTATATCAAGGCCGCGCGGGACGGATCCGGCGTCAAGTGCATCAACCTGCTCGGCCGCGCGGACAGCAGCGGGGCGCTTAAAAACGGCTTTATCAAATCCCTGCTGTGCAGCGGACCCATCTGGGACCGCGCCGCGATCTGCCGCCTGCTTGCAGGCGGCATCCCGGAATCGTTCATTGCGTTTATGAGGAGGGCGGGAAATGACAGAGCTTGAAAGACTGCTCAAGGCGAAAATCCCCGGCGAAAGGACCGGCATTGAAATCAAGCATTCCCTGTGTGCGATTTGCAGTCCGGGCCACCACTGCGGGCTTGACTGCTATGTGAAGGATGGCGTTATTTTAAAGGTGGAGGGCACGCCGGACCATCCGTACAACCGCGGGAAAATCTGTTCGAAGGGCGTCAACAACCGGCAGTACGTTTACCGTGCCGACCGCATCCGCACGCCGCTGCGCCGCGTTGGAGAGCGCGGCGAGGGCAAATTCGAGCCGGTCAGTTGGGAAGAAGCATATAAAATCATCGGCGAAAAACTCAACGCGGTCAAGGCGCAGTATGGCCCGCAGGCGGTCGCGTTTTTCAGCGGCTACTGCAAATGGTACCGCCCGCTGTTTCACAGGTTCGCCTATTCGTTCGGCTCGATCAACTACGGCACCGACGACAGCACCTGCAACCAGGCGAGCGTCGTCGCCGGCATGGTCACAAGCGGCGCGCCCGCAGGTCCCGACACCGGCCGCGCCAACACCTTCCTTGGATGGGCGTTCAGCGGCTACTATTCGAGCCATCTTTCCATAGCGGGCGTGCGCGCCCTCAAGGAGCGCGGAGGCAAGGTCATCATTGTCGACCCGCGCATCACGCCCGCCGTCAAAAACCTGGCGGACATCCATTTGCAGATCAACCCCGGCACCGACGGCGCGCTCGCGCTCGGTATGGCTAAGATCATCATTGAAAACGGCTGGGCCGACATGGACTTCATCAAAAAATATACGCATGGCTACGAGCAGTACGCACAGTATGTCAAGCAGTTCGGCCTTGAAAAAGTCGCTTCCATCTGCGGTCTTGACCCGGCCGGTATTATGGAGGCCACGCGCATCTTCGCGACGAACGGCCCGGCGGCGATCAACCAGTCCGCCTCGACAATGGTCCATTTCATCAACGGCTTCCAGGCGTTCCGCGCAATCCTGTGCCTGTCCGCCCTGACCGGCAACTTCGACCAGCCGGGCGGCAACTTCCCGAATCCGCCGACCTATCTGCATAAGCCCGCCGGTTTTAAAACGCGCGAGCACGAATTTTACACCTGCAAAAAGCCCGAGGGGCAGCAGCGGATCGCCGAAGGAAAGTTCCCGGTGTGGGATCTGATGTGCGACGAGTTCCAGGCGATGGACCTGGCGCGGCAGATCATCGAGGGCACGCCGTACCCGGTAAAGGCGATCTTTGGGCTTGGTATGAACGTCAAGATGTTCCCGGCGACGGATAAGCTGCTTGAGGCGATTAAACAGCTCGACTTTTTCGTCGACGCCGACCTGTTCATGAGCCAGACCGCCAAATACGCCGATATCGTTCTGCCGTCGTGCTCCTCGCTGGAGCGCAGCGAATTCAAAGCCTACCAGGGCGGCTATGCGGTGCTGACAAAGCCGGTGATCGAACCGCTGTACGAGTCCAAACCGGACACCGATATCCTCTGCGAGCTGGCGCGCTCGATGAAGCTCGGGGACGAGATGCTTGAAAAGGGGTATGAGGCGTGCATCGACTGGATCATCGACGGCTGCGGCCTGACGGTCGCCGACTTGAAAAAACACGACATGCCGGTTCCCGTGCCCGCCGCAAAGCCGGTTCAGCCCGGACAATACCTGGCCAAGGGCTGCAAGACGCCAACCGGGAAATTTGAGTTCTATTCGGAAACGCTGGCGCGCTTTACAAAGGACTGCGGGCTTGAACCGCTGCCGGTCTACTCCGATCCGCTGGCCGATGAAAACAGCGACGATATGCGCCGCGACTATCCGTTTTTGCTCTCGACGGGCGTGCGTGTGCCGAACACAATTCACTCGCGCCTGCACGAAGTCCCCTGGGCGCGCAGCCTGCGCCCCGACCCGTGCTGCGAAATCAACCGCGAGGACGCCGCCGCGCTCGGCATTGCGGAGGGGGACGATGTGGCGCTTTACAACCGTCACGGCGAAATCCGTGTAAAAGCCAAGCTTACCCGCAAGATCAAACGCGGGCAGATTTTCATGGTCCACGGCTACACCGAAGCGAACGTCAATCTGCTCATCGGGGAAAAGCATCTCGATCCGTATTCCGGCTATCCGGGCTTCAAAGGCGCCCGCTGCAACATCAGAAAGCTTTCGGGGGTGGGAGAATGAAATCGGTCATTGTGTTCGATCCGGACAAATGCTGCGCGTGCTCGGCGTGTGCGGTCGCCTGCATGGATCAAAACGACATCGATGTGCAGGCGCGCGAGGAAAGCTACCGCAGGACCTTTGACCTGGAGCTTGACGAAGACGGCGGGCTTTACTGCGCTTACCTCTCGTCCGCCTGCAACCACTGCGCGGATGCGCCGTGTATCGCGGCGTGTCCGGTCGGGTGCATCAAAAAAGATCCAAAAACAGGGATGACCATTTATGACAATCACAATTGTATCGGCTGCAAAAGCTGCGCGATGGCCTGTCCGTTCGGCGCGCCGCGCTACCGGCCCTCAGATGGAAAAATGGTCAAATGCGACGGATGCTACCTGCGGCTTCAAAACGGCCTGAAGCCGGCATGTGTGCGGGCATGCTCCTTCGGCGCGCTTGAATGCATGACAGAGCGGCAGTTCAGTGAAAAAAGCGGCGAAAAAGCGGCCGGCGCGCTGGTTCGGACCCTTCGGATCATGGAATAAGCGCGCCGGGCCGGGTTCCAGATAACAGGCCTGTATTCACAGCGCGGCGCGCCGCCCAAATTGGCAGGCCGCACCATACCGTTAAGAATACGGCTGACAGAAAGGCAAACTGAGAACGAACGAGGAGGAAAACAGGTATGGCAGAAATGACCAACTTTGTGCATCCCGCACAGCAGGAATACAAACCGTTTAAGCCGGGCTATTTTATCAATTCGATCATCGGCCTGGCGCTGATCTTTGGCTTTGGCTTCCTGCCGGCTATTGAGCCGCTCACCCCCCTTGGCATGAAGCTGCTCGGCATCTTTTTAGGCATGGTTTATCTTTTTACGGTCTGCGATGTCACATGGCCGTCCATCGCCGCAATCATCGCACTCGGCCTGAGCGGGTACTGCACCATCAATGAAGCGATCGCGGCCAGCATGGGGCACCCGGTCGTATTCCAGAGCATCATGGCCTATCTGGTCACGGGCGCGATGCAGTATTACGGCGTGGCGGAGTTTGTCGCGCGCTGGATCATCTCCCGCAAGTGTTTCCGCGGGCGGCCGATGGTGTTCACCTATGCTTATTTCCTGGCGTTTACCTTTGTGTGCATCATCATCAACTCCGTCGCGATGATCTTCCTTGGCTGGACCATTCTGTACGGCGTCTACCGTATGACCGGATATAAGCGAGGGGATAAGTACGTCACCCTGAGCCTGATCGGACTGGTTCTCAGCTTTATGATGGGCGGCGCGGTCGTGCCGTTCCGAAGCTGGCAGTACAGCCTGGTCATGCAGTATGGCGAAGCTGCGGGCATTGAGATCAATTTCGCCGTCTTTATGGCGGTCGGCGCGATCATCACCTTCGGCACCATCACGCTTTACACGCTGGCCATGAAATATGTCTTTAAGACCGATTTCTCCAAACTGCGTGACTTTGACCCACAGTCGCTCAAGAGCGAATACGCGCATATGAACAAGCGGCAAACGATCGTCCTGGTCGTTAACGCGGTTGTCATCGGCGTCATCTTGCTCGCCTCCATTGTGCCGTCGTCCTCGTTCATCTATGAGTTTTTCAACAACACCCTGTCCACGGCCGGTATTTACGGCATCGGCGCCATTGCGCTGTGCCTGATCCCGCTCAACAAAAAGCGCCAGCCGCTGATTGAATTCTTTGATGTCGCCGCCTTCAGCATGCGCTGGGAGGTCATCCTCATGGTCGGCGCAACCATGGCGGTGGCAAGCGCGGTGATCTCCGAGCAAAGCGGCCTGCTGGCCTTTGCCAGTACTGCCCTTGGCCCCCTGTTTGTAGGCAAAGGCCCCATCGGCGTCCTGCTGATTGTCATCCTGCTGTCCGCGCTGTTGACCAACATCGGCAGCAATATCGGTTTCGGCGCGCTGTTGATCCCAATGGTCACGCCTTTTTTGGCGCCGACCGGAGCCAATCCCGTCGTCGTTGGTATCGCGCTGATCTACGTTGTCAACATGGGGCTAATTCTCCCCGGCGCTTCTGCTCCCGCAGCGATCATCCATTCCAACACCGAATGGATGGATTCCAAGGAGATCTACAAAGTTCTGTGCTTCTCCATGGCCCTGACGCTGCTCGTCGCCATCCCGACCCTGGTTGTGGCAAACGCAATCGTCTGAAACCCATCTTAAACCCTTTTTATTTTGCAGGGACAGCCTTTATCCAAGGCTGTCCCTGCATTTTCGATAAATTTCGACTTTTTAAGCACATTTCCAGAATGGATTTATCCTGTAAAATCGAACGCCGTTTATGTTACAATATGCCCAAGGAAAATGACTTTGCCGTTCGCGGCCGCCATTCGGCGGCGGCCGCTGCTTTGCAGCGGATTGCGTATGCCGCACCACAGACAAAACCGGCCTTGCCGGTTTTACCGACGCTTTGCGGCACACAAGTTCAAATGGGCTTGTCGCTGTGCTGCAACAGGCATATACAGGAGGTGCACCATAAATACATCAAGGCTTATCGGGGAAAGAATTGCTGTGAAAGGGGAAGCATTGCGGTGAAAATTGAACATCTGATCTACATCACAGAGATTGCAAAGCGCAGATCCATATCGTTGGCGGCCAAACAGCTTTATATCGGGCAGACCACGCTCAGCGCCATCGTCAAATCAATTGAGGATGAGCTTGACATCCAGATTTTCCAGCGCACATACAGCGGCGTGATCGCCACGCAGGAGGGCGAAAAGGTGCTCGGGCTGGCCAAAAAGATCATTGACTTGTATGGTGAAATGACAGAGATTGAACGCGAGGCAAGTGTGCGGGAGCAAACAGTCCATATTCTGGCGTCCACCTCAGCCAACAGCAATCTGAGCGTCTTTCTTACACAGCAGATGCAGATACGCAGCCCTCAGTCGGCTCTGATCTTTCATGAACCGATGCGCACCAAAATGCTGGCCAGCATGTTTGAAGGAATCGCCAATCTGGCAATCGGCCACTGGGAAAGCAGTGAATTGAAGCAGGCGGAGCAGATCGCCCGTACAAACGGCATCACGATGGAGCTTTTATATTCGGACAGCTTTTATCTGTGCGTAAGCGCGCATTCCAAATATGCGGACCGCGAGAGCGTTGACATCGCAGAGCTTGCTGACGAACGTCAGGTGACGCCGCACTATTATTTTACAAATTCGGTCAACTCTGTTTTTGCCCAGGCGTTCCGCAGCGTCCCCCGGGTCGCGTCCTTCACAAGCAACGAGCTTGTCAAGCTCTCCGTGCTCAACAGCGATTTGATCGCTTTTTTAGCCGGCATCAACTTTATCCGCGATGAGAACGCAGCATCAGGCGCGCTGCGTGTGATCCCACTGACAGGGCTTGCCGAAAAGAACGAAGTGGGCGTCTATGCGCTTTACCGCGAAAGCGAGCTGACCGAGCCGGAAAAGTGCGCGCTGGAGATCGCGCGGGAGTTTTTCCGCGCGGGTATCCCGCGCCGCCAGACAGGCTCGCCGTTGGTCCTGTGACAAAGCTGGCGGCACGGCAAGGCCCCGCGGGAATACACATAGTATTCCCGCGGGGCCTTGCCGTCTCTCCCGCTAACCGGCGGCTGTGTAAAGCGCCACCTCTCCGATCTCGCGATTGGCGGCCAAGAGAACCTCCCGGCCGTCCACTGTGTCGTGCAGGACATTGGCGGCGCCTGTACCGCTGTCGATCACCTGGCAGTGAAAGCCGTCGGATTCCGAGCCTGTAAAACAACAAAGCTCCCGCGCGCCGCCGCGGCAGCCGATGACCGCGGCCGGCCGGCCGCAGAGCAGCCCGCCCCAGATAGCGTGCGCGAACGGCAGCGGCTTCGGATGGGTATAGATCTTGCGATACACGCCTCCGTCGCGCTTATAAATTTGAAGCGTGTCGCCGTGAAACGGCCCGATCGTAACCATTTCCTCCACGCCGTCGCCGTCAAAATCGACCAGGCAGACGTCGCTGACCGGCTCCTCAAGCAGATGCTCCACCTCCCACGCGCCGCCTGGCGCCGCTGGCGGCGTATAGCGGTAGACGCCGCTTTCGCACGTCACAAGCGCTGCAGGCGCGCCATTTTTATGACAGCGCAGGTAGCCGTGATTTTTGAGCATCCCCTCGGAAAGCGTCTCAAACGCCAGCGGATGCGCCTGGCCGGCAGCGGACAGATCGTCCGGCAGCGCGCAGGCATACACCTTGCCCGGGTGGCTCCAATCGTCCTTATAATCGCGTCCAGAGCAGATGGTGCAGGCGATCATATAGGACACGCCGCCGCGCCGGAGCACATCGAAGCGGTGGACATGCGGCAGGCGCGCGAGCGTCGCGACCGCCCATCCGCCGCCCGGGCGCGGCGCGGCGCGGACAATCCGCGCCTGTTTGGAATCGTTGGGCGAATAAAACTGCCACGTCGCCAGAAAGCTGCCGTCGCCTGTCTCCGAGGGCACCAGCGACATGGTCCCGCCCGGCTCGCCCGGCCAGACCTGTTCGACAAACGCGCCGTGCTCGTCGAGCAGCAGGCACGGAAAATCCTTTTCGGAGGCGACGACAAAATGCTTTTTCCCCCGGATGAAAAGCGTGCTGACGGCATAGCACCGCTCCAGTGCCGCCAGCGCCTTTTTTTCAAACCTCATTGCGCGCCTCCGCTTATAAAAAGCTGTTGTAGGGTATGTTGATCGGCACGGTAAAGCAGTCGTCAAAGCCGCGCGGATAATGGTAGCGGCGTTTACCGGCGTCGCCCGGCCAGATGAACTTGCCGCCCACCTGCCAGATAAAGGGGGTAAACGCATATTGCAGCAGATCCTTTTTGCGGTCGTACAGGTCGAGGATCTCCATCGGATCGGCTTGGAAGTTCGTCCAGATATCGTGGTGCAGCGGGATGACCACCCGCGCGCGCAGCGCCTCGGCCATGCGCAGGATGTCGCTCGCGGTCATCTTGTCGGTGATGCCGCGCGGGTTCTCGCCGAACGAGCCGAATGCGACGTCGATCCGGTAGTCGTTGCCGTGCTTGGCGTAGTAGTTGGAATAGTGGGAATCGCCGCTGTGGTAGATGGTGCCGGCGGGCGTCTCGATGACGTAGTTGACCGCCTTTTTATCCATAAAATCGAGCGCGATGCCGTATAGGTCGCCGTCGGGCGGCGCAGTGATCAGGGCTGTGCGGTCGAACGATTCAACCGCCGTGACGCGCAGGTCCCCGACTGTGAGCGTATCGCCTGGCTTCACGACAACGCAGCGCGACGCGGGCACGCCCCATCCGACCAGCTTGTCGACAACGGCGCGCGGACCGATGAACGGAACGTCGGGCTTGCAGTTTTTAAGCACCGCCGCGCATACGTTGATGTCCATGTGGTCGTTGTGGTCATGCGTGGAGAGCACCGCGTCGACCGATGTGATGGCGAACGGATCGAATACGGCGGGCACCGCGCGCAGGTTCGGCTGGAGCTTTTTGCCGCCGGACATGCGCGCCATCTGGTGCTGCGGGTCGATCCGTTTCTTTTTCCTTGTGCGCTTGCCGGTCCCGCACCAGACGTCGACGCAGATATTCGTCGCTTTTTCCGTTTTGATCCATACCCCTGTGCAGCCGAGCCACCACATCGCAAACGTGCCTTTTTCCACCTGTTCCTCGTCGATCTCCTCGTTGAGCCAGGTGCCCCACTCCGGAAAGGTGCTTAAAATCCAGGATTCTCTGGTGACTTCATCCACTTTGCCCATTGACAATTCCTCCATACCATCTTTTTTCATCGGCGCGGCCACGTATCAGCCGCACACGCTTCCAAGCAGGGAGCCAAGCCGCCTAGTGTCGAGCGCGTCGTACAGGAGCCGGCGCGCCTCGTTCGCTTTTTTGTAAACGGCTCCAGTCGCGCCGTCGGGGCGATAGCGCGCCTGCGCCGGCGGCGCGCCGGCTGCCTCCCGCATGTCGGCATACCAACCGAACGCGGCGGCCGACGACGCCCAGACGCCGCGCAGCGTAGCTTCACAGACGCGCGGCGTTTGGATCTTTAGCCCGGTCATGTCCGCGAGGATCTGGACGAACAGCGGGCTTTTGGAAAGCCCGCCCGAGCAGACGGCCTCCGCCGGGTCCACGCCCGCCGCGCGCATCAGCTCCACGCAGGCGCACAGCCCCGCGGCCAGCCCCTCCAGCACGGCGCGGGCAAGGTCGCCGCGCGTCGTGTGAAAACCGATGTTGTAAAAAACGCCGCGCGCCGCGCCGTCCCAGGCCGGCATCCCGCGCCCCATTAAATCCGGCAGCGCAAGCACGCCGCCCGCGCCCGGCGGAGAGGCCGCCGCGCCGGCGTCCGCGCTTTGATAGTCCGTCGATTGGCAGACCGCATGGACAAACCAGTCGTAAACCATTCCGGAGGCCATTGTCGAAGCCTCCAGCACATATGCGCCGGGCAGCGCGGAGCAGTTGCAGATCACATCCTTGCGCGGGTCGAGGACCGGGCTTTGCGCCTGCGCCGCCACATAGGCGCCTGTGCCGCAGTTGATCGAAAGCGCGCATGCGCGCGTCACGCCAAGCCCGAGCGCCGCGCACTGCTGGTCGCCGCCCGCGCTTACCACCGGCAGCGCACGCGGCTGGCCGAGCAGCGCCGTAAAATCCGGCGCCGTCTCCCCGCAGATTGCGCCGGGCGGCACGATTTCACAGAGCTTTTCGGGCGGCGCGCCGAACGCCTCGAGCAGTCGCGGCGACCAGCGGCGCGTGTATAGGTCGAGCATGCAGGAGCGGCTGGCGACCGATTCGTCGGTCACAAAGCGCCCGGTCATCCGGTGCAGCAGATATTCATGGACGCCGAGGAATTTGTACGCGGACATAAAGACGTCCGGTTCGTTCTGCCGCAGCCACAGGATTTTCGGCCCGGTATACACCGGCGTGGGACGCATGCCGCAGACCGCATACGGATCATACCGTTCGTCGACGGCCGCGCACAGCGGCTCGGAACGCTTATCCTGCCACATGATGGCGTCGCGCAGCGCGCCGCCGTTTTCATCCACGGCGATCAGCGACGACCGCTGTGAGGCAAGCCCCACGCCCGCCAGTTCGATACCGTGTTCCCGGCAGCAGGCGCCGGCGGCCGCGGCGATTTCCTCAAGCGCCGAAAGAAAGCTTCGCGGGTCCTGTTCGACGCGCCCGCCCTGGGCCGACCGCACCCGATAGGCCGCCTGATGCATCCATAACAGGGCGCCCGTATGGTCCCATATCCCGCCGCGCATGCTGGAGGTGCCGGCATCAAGCGCAAGAAGGTATCCCATCGCTTCACCCCCCGCATCTAACCGGCGGCTTCGCCCGCGAAATGGCAGGCCGCAAAATGGCCCGGCGTGATTTCGCGCAGCGCCGGTTCCTCTGTTTTGCAGCGTTCGCAGGCGCGCTCACAGCGCGTGTGGAACTTGCAGCCGGACGGCGGATCGATCGGATTTGGCACCTCGCCGCGCAGCACGATCCGTTTTTTCTCATAAAACGGGTCCGGGATCGGTATCGACGACATCAGCGCCCGCGTGTATGGATGCATACAGCGTTCAAAGATTTCATCGGACGGCGCGACCTCTACCAGCTTGCCCAAGTACATGACGCCCACCCGGCTGGAGATGTGCTTGACCGCCGCCATGCCGTGCGCAATAAACAGGTAGGACACGCCGTACTGCTCCTGCAAATCCTTGAGCAGATTGAGTATCTGCGCCTGGACCGACACGTCGAGCGCGGAAACCGGTTCGTCGCAGACGATCAGCTTCGGGCGCAGGATCAGCGCGCGCCCGATGGCGATGCGCTGGCGCTGCCCGCCTGAAAACTCATGCGGATATTTGCCCGCGTCGCGCTGGCTTAAACGCACCGTCTCAAGCATCTGCGCCGCCTGTTTGCGGATTTCCTGCCCGCTGCCGCAGCGGTGCTTGCGCAGCGGCTCCATGAACAGCTCCCCGACCGTCATCTGCGGGTTGAGCGAACCGAACGGGTCCTGGAACACAATCTGGATGTTTTTGCGTTCGCGGCGGATTTCCTCCTTTTTAAGCTTTGTCAAATCCCTGCCCTCGAACAGGATTTCGCCGCTGTTCGGGTCCGTCAGCCGCATGACCATCTTGCCGACGGTCGTTTTCCCGCAGCCGCTCTCGCCGACAAGGCCGAACGTCTCGCCCGCGCCGATAAAAAAGCTCACGCCGTCCACCGCGCGCACATGGCCCACCGTCCGCTTCAGCACGCCCTTTGTAATGGGAAAGTATTTTTTCAAATGCTTCACTTCAAGCAAGGCTTCCATCCTTACACCTCCCGCGCGCCGCCGGCGGCGTTCTTCTGCGCCCGCCAGCAGCAAACCGTATGTTCCGGTCCCACCGTGCAGACGCCGGGGCGCTCGCGCGCGCAGATATCCATGCGGACCGGGCAGCGGTCGTGGAACGCGCAGCCGGCCGGCATATCCGCAAAGTTTGGGACGTTGCCCTCAATGCTGTAAAGGCGGCCGCACTTCTCATTGAGCTTTGGCATGGCCTTCATCAGCCCGGCTGTGTACGGGTGCGCCGGGCTGCGGAACAGGTCGCGCACGCCGGCCGTCTCCATGACGCGCCCGGCATACATGACGATCGCCCGGCGGCAGGTTTCCGCCACAACGCCGAGATCGTGCGTGATATATACGACCGTCATCCCCGTCTCGCGCTGCAAATCGCCGATCAGCTCCAGGATCTGCGCTTGGATCGTCGGGTCGAGCGCCGTTGTCGGCTCGTCGGCGATGAGCAGCTCGGGGCTGCAGCACAGGGCCATCGCAATCATCACGCGCTGGCGCATACCGCCCGAAAGCTCGTGCGGGTAGCAGTTGTAGCGCGTCTCCGGCGACTGGATGCCCACCTTTTTGAGCATGCGGATCGCTTTTTCACGCGCGGAAGATCTGCTTAAATCCTTGTGCTGCAAAATCGCCTCGCTGATCTGATAGCCGCAGGTCAGCACGGGATTCAAGGAGGTCATCGGCTCCTGGAAGATCATCGCGGCCTTTTCACCGCGGAACCGGCAGAGCTGCTTTTCGTTAAATTGCAGCACGTCCTGCGCCGGGTCGCCCTCAAAAAGGATCTGCCCGCCGAGAATCCGCGCGGGCGGCTCCGGCAGCAGGCGCATGATCGTCTTGGACGTGACGCTCTTGCCCGAACCCGACTCGCCGACGATCCCGAGCACCTCGCCCCGGTAGATATCGAAGCTGACGTCGTCGATGATCTTTATCAGCTTCCCTTCGCTTTTAAACGCCGTCGACAGGTTTTTAACCTGCACAAGCACCTCTTTCATGCCTTTGCTCCCCCTAGTCCATTTTCAGACGGACGTCGAGCGCGTCGCGCAGGCCGTCGCCGACAAAGTTGAGCGCCAGCACCGCCAGCACGATCGCCACTCCCGGAAAAACGCTCATCCACGGAGCCATCGACAGATAATTGTAGCCCGCCTTGAGCATCGCGCCCCAGCTTGCCTGCGGCGCCTGCACGCCCACGCCGAGAAAGCTCATCGACGCCTCCGACAGAATGGCCGACGCGGCCGCCAGCGACGCCTGCACGATGATGACCGACGAGACGTTCGGCAGCACGTACCGCAGCAGGATTTCAACCCGGTTCAGCCCGATGGATACGGCGCTTTCGATGTATTCCCGTTCCCGGACGGTGAGCGTCATGCCGCGCACAATGCGCGCGAACGCCGGCACATACGCCACGCCGATGGCGATCATGACATTGCGCAGCCCCGGCCCAAGGATCGCTGTGATTGTGAGCGCGAACATGATCATCGGGAAGGCGGAAAGCGCCTCGATAAATTTGGAAATGACCAAGTCGACCGCGCCGCCTGCATAACCGGAGATCAGGCCGAGCGCCGTACCGGCCGCCAGCGAGATGGCCACCGCCACAACGCTGACCGCCATTGTAAGGCGCGCGCCGTAAATCACGCGCGAAAACAGGTCGCGGCCCATCTCGTCGGTGCCGAACCAATGGGCAGCGCTCGGCGGCTGGAGCGCCTCGATCGTGTTGATCTGCTGCGGGTCATACGGGCTGATCAGATCGCCGAAAACGACCAGTATCAAAATGACCGCGCAGACAATCAGCCCCGCAGCCGCCACGCGGCGGCGGATCAGCTTGCGCCAGACCTTGTAAAAGTTTGATTCCAAAAACTGTTCCCATCGTTTCATACCGCCGTTCACCTGCCTTTTTTCCCGGAGCGGGAAATCCTTGGGTCCACAAAAATATAGATCACATCCACCAGCGTATTGAGCAGGATGATAAACACCGCGATCACAAGCGCCTCGCCCATGACGATCGGGTAGTCGCGCTGGAAGATGGCGTCCACCATCGATTTGCCCATCCCCGGCAGCAGAAAGACCGTCTCGATGACGACCGACCCGCCGATCATGCCGGCGATCTGCATCGAGATCGCTGTGATCACAGGGATCAGCGCGTTTTTGAGCGCGTGCCGCCAAAGCTGCGTCCGATAGCGGACGCCCTTCGACTTGGCCGTCATCATGTAGTCCTGCCCGAGCACATCGAGCACCGCCGAGCGCGTCTGGCGCACAATCGTCGCCGCCAGCGCGATGCCGGTCGCAAATACAGGCAGCGCCATGGAGCGCAGGTTTTCCACCGGGTTTTCAAAAAACGGCGTATAGCCGGACGCGGGCAGCCAGTGCAGCTTGATTGAAAACAGCATGATCAGCAGCATCCCCACCCAGAAGGCGGGCATTGCCACACCGATGATCGACACGGAGCTTAATATGTAATCCGACGCGCGGTTTCGCCGGACCGCGCAGATAATCCCGAGCGGCACGCCGGCGGCGGCCGCGAACACCACCGACAGGACGATCAGCTCGAAGGTGACGGGCATACGCTCGGCGATGCGGTCGATCACCGGCTGGCCGGTTAGAATCGACGTGCCCAGATCGCCGGTGCAGACGCCCTTGAGCCAGTTTATATACTGGATATAAACCGGCTGGTCCAGCCCCAGCTCCGCCTCGAGCTGTTCGATCTGCTCGAGGTTGCCCGAATCGCCCAGAATCGCCATCGCCGCATTGCCCGGCAGCAGGTTGATCAGCCCGAACAGGATGATGCTGACGATCAGCGCGAGCGGTATCATGGATAACAGTTTCTTGCCTATGCAAGCGGCCATGCTCATTCCCCCGCATTCCGCCAAAAAGCGAAGCGGCCGCGGCGGCCCGGGGCCGCCGCGGCCGCGTGCAATCCGGCAGACTTATTTGTTCAGCCATGCGGCGCGGAAATTCATCGACGCGTCGCAGTCGAAATAGACGCCCATTGTGTGATCGGCCAGCGCGCTGCGGCGCGGTCCCGCCTGCAATACGACGGTCGGCATCTGCTCAAGGCCGATATCCTGCATCCGGTCGAGCATCGTCTTGGCCTCGTCGCGGTCAAAAGTCACTTTGACTTTCTTGAGCAGTTCCTGGTATTCCGCGTCGATCCAGCGCGAACAGTTCTGGATCGCATTTTCACCGAAGATATATTCCATCTGTGTATACGGGTCGGATTTGGGGATGATGTTGTTTTGCAGGCGCATACCGGCCGGGGCGTCGGTGTTCTGGAGCGCCCAGAGCGTTTTGACGGACGCGCCGTCCATGCCGACCAGCTTGATATTGAAGCCGGCCTCTTTCGCCTGCGCCTGGATCAGTTCGCATTCAGCCTGCATGACGCCGTAAGTGCCGTAGTAAAGCTCGACCTCCACGCCGTCGGGATAGCCGGCCTGGGTCAGCAGCTCCTTTGCCTTGGCTGGGTCGTAGCCGATGATCTCGCCGTCCTTGTAGTACCACTGATCGGGCAGCGTCAGCCACGGCGTCTGGATGGCCTGTCCCATACTGACCACCTGGTTGAGTTCGTCGCGGTTGACCGCGTAGCACATCGCCTGGCGCACAAGCGGATCGTCAAACGGCTCCTGCTCCATATTCATATACAAATGGAATACCTCGCGCGGAGCGTTGATCTTGATCTGGCAGCCCTGGGCGTTGCTGATCTGGCTGACGACGGCCGGCTGGCTGACCACGTCGATCATATCGAGGTCTCCGCTGATCAGGTTGGATGCTGCGACCGCCTCGTCGCCGATGATCTTGACAACAACGCCGTCCAGGTACGGAAGCGGCTGGCCGTCCTCGCCCATCACATGATAGTCCGGGTTCTTTTCGGCGGTGATGCTCACGCCGTCCACATTCTCGACCAGCTTGAAGGCGCCGGTTCCGCCCTCGCGCGCAAAGACGGTTTCATCGCCGGTTTGCTTATACTTGTCAATCGACGCGGGGGAGAGCACATAGCCCGCCTGATACGACATCAGCTCGATAAAGCCGGCGTTTGGCTGCGAGAAATTGAAACGCAGGTTGTATTGGTCCACCGCATCCACCGACTGCACATCGGAGATCAGCGGATAGAAGTTGGCGGCTGTATCGGGGTCAAGATACCAGTCCCAACAGTATTTGACCGTCTCAGCGGTCATCTCTGTGCCGTCAAAATATTTGACGCCCTCCTTGAGCTTCATATCGATGGTCAGGCCGTCCTCGGAGACCGTCCACGATTCGGCCAGAAACGGTTCGACCTCCATCTTTTCATTGATGTTGACCAAGCTGTCGAAGAAAAGCCCCTCGATGATCTTATCGCCCTGCATGGCGATATACTTGGTGGGATTGAGCGGCGTGATGCCCAAACGGCTCGTTGTGAGCACGCCGCCGCGCTTGATGGCGTCGGTCGTTGTCGGCGCCTCGGTCGGTTCGAGCGGCGCCGCCTGAGAAGCGGGCGCGCCGGGCTGTGAAGCCGGGGTCTGCGTGCCGCCGCCGCACGCAACAAACGCGGATGCCAGGGTGATCGCCGCGAGCAACGCTGCCAATTTTCTTTTCATGATCCTTCCTCCTGTCTCAACGGTACGAGCCTTTTTCTGCACGATTTTCTTTTCGTATAATGATCGTTTTTAATCACATTCGATCTCTTTAACTATATTTTATTTGTATCAATCATAAAAGTCAATTAAATTTCACTAATTTTTTTACTTTTAGAGGATTATATATGTTTTTATTGTCCCATTTATTCAAATCGCTTAAATATTTGATCATATTTTTCAATATTTATGATCGTTTACAAAAAATAAACATCAAAAAGGCGCCCGCAGGTAAGCCCGCGGGCGCCTTTTTGATGTGCGCCTCTATTCAAAAGGAATCCCCCAGGTTATTGCCAATGCACCCTGGAAAATGCTTGCTTTAAATCATCGATCAGATCACCACTGTTTTCCAGTCCGGCTGAAACGCGGATAAAGTCCGCCGGAATCCCCTTTTCAGGGTCGGCATCCTTGGGGCTGATAAGCGAATGCGCCTCTCCCAAACTAACCCAGTGCTTAAACAGCCTAAGCTCCTTCAGGACTATATTGTACAGCGTGTCATGATCACACGCAAGCTGGAACCCCAACATGCCTCCAAACCGCTTGAGCTGCCGTTTTGCAAGCGCATGCTGCGGATGTCCGGCCAGCCCGGGGTACGTCAGGTTATACACATACGGCTGCTTGGCCAGCCAGGCGACAATCGCTTCGGCGTTGTCGCAGTGGCGTTCCATGCGCAGCGGCAGCGTCTGGATTCCGCGCATAATCAAAAACGAATTGAACGGACTCATGCAGCAGCCGATCACGCCCATCATACGCTGGAACTGAAGGTAAAGCTGTTCGTCACTGGTACAGATTGCACCGCCCATGGCGTCGCCGTGGCCGTTGAGATATTTTGTCAGGCTTTCAGCCACGATATCCGCACCAAGCTCCGCCGGACGGCAGAGATAAGGCGACGCGAACGTATTGTCCACCAACACCAGCGCGCCGTAGCGGTGCGCCAGCTCCGCGCAGGCTTTGATATCGATCACGTTCATCAGCGGGTTGGCGATCGTTTCCAGCACGATCATTTTTGTTTTTCCCCGACTGAGCGCGTCCTCAAGCTGGTTCAGGTCGGTCATATCGATCATGTCGGCCTGCGCGCCGCACAGGCGCGGCAGATCCTCCCGTACGAAAAAATACGTCCAGATGTACAAATCGTAGTGGCAGATGATCCGGTCGCCGCGGCCCAGAAGCGCGAGCAGCGGCAGCGTCATGGCGGAAACGCCGCTTGCGGTCATCAGGGCGCAGCGCGTCCCCTCAAGCGACGCGATGTTGCGCGAGACGGCGTCGCGCGACGGGTCGCCGTGGCGCTGGTAGCCGGCGCCCGACGTCACCGACGCATAAATCGGCACGGCCGAACGGTCCGTGTCGTTACCGATTTCGATGGCGCGTGTGTCAAACGCCATCCGGTCATAAGCGCCATTGTCCACAAAGGTCCATTTCCGATCGATATTCGGCATCAATTCGCTGCTTTTACTCATTTTAACCGCATCCTTCCTATCGAACATGGCGCCGGCGCGCCTTTGTTGATTGTCCCCGCGCGGCCGCGGCGGTCCGGCCGCCTTACATGCAGTGTTCCCCGCCCACCGGCTCGCACGGCACCACAAGCACTTCCACGCCGCGCGCCTTGAGCTTTTCAATCTCCGCAGGGTCGGCGCGGGCGGTGGTCACGAGCATATCGATCTTATCGATCGGCGCGCTGATAAAATTGAGCGTGCGCCCCACCTTGCTGCTGTCCGCCGCAACGATGCGCTTGCCGCGGCAGCGGTTGAGCATCGCGTCGTTGATCTCCGTTTCCTGGTAAAGCGAGGTTGTTATTCCATCCTCGGCGGAAATACCGTTCACCCCGAGTACGCAGACGGTCGCATAGACCTGTTCGAGCGCGCGCTTGGCCAGATCGCCCGTCAACGACTGTGTAATCTTGTTGTGGATACCGCCGGTCAGCAGAAGGCTGACCGACTCGCCATAATCGACACAAGCCATCCGTGCGTTGTTTGTGATGATCGTAACGCGTTTATTCTGCAAAAATTGAGGGATGTGCGTGACCGTAGAGCCGCTGTTCATAAATACCATATCGTCCTCATGGATCAATTCGGCTACACGGCGGGCGATCAGAATCTTTTCATCAAGATTGCGGCGGCCCTTCTCGTCAAACAGCGGCACCGCCTCTGCCGGCTCCTCCGGCAGGCGGGCGCCGCCATGAAAACGGGTAAGCAGCCTGGCCCGTTCCATCGTCTCCAGATCGCGGCGAATTGTGATTTCTGATACGCCGAAACGCTCGCTCAGGCGCGTCACATAAACCACGCCGTCCTGTTCGAGCTGCGAAAGAACCTCTTTTTGGCGTTTGTTAACCTGAAAAACGCTCTTACGCATGCGCACACCTCCCGTGTCAAGCTTGGTTACTTCAATTGCATTGTAACAAATAATCGTAATAAGTGCAACTACTTTTTAAATTATGTTTATTCAATCGTCATTTCAAACCAAAATCGAACAACCAATTTGGATATAGCGATCACAGATTTTGCTGCAACCTTCTACACATCAAAAAGGCTCCCCGGGACCGCCAATCCCGAGAAGCCTTCAGCCGCTTCTTTTACAGCCATGTCTGATTTTCACGCCGCACCTGTGTCAGGCCGCCCAGCTTTGCCTGCACAGCCATCAGTCCCGCGGGCGGCAGCGCACGCGCCTGGCGCGGGCAGACTGCAACGCAACGCATACAGAGAATACACGCCTCCCCCGTCTTATCCGGCGCGTCCGGCGGGATGGCGCCCACCGGACAGCGCCGCGCGCAAAGCCCGCAGCTCACGCATCTGTCCGAAGCCTGTGGCCGCAGCGGGAGCGGTTTGCCCGCGCAGTACGGCCGGCTGCCCGGAACAGATACCGCCGCATGCCTGCAGCTGTCCAATTTTTCCTGCACCGCCGCCGCGAAAGCTTCAATCTCCTGCATGTCGTGCGCATCCGGCCGGCCGGCCGCGACTGTGCGCAGCATGGAGTGCTCCGCAATAAAAGCGCCGGCCGCCACAGGTACAAACGCCTGCGCTGTGAGCAGGTCGCACAGCTCAAGCAGAGCGTCTTCAAACGCGCGGTTGCCGTATACGGCAACCGCCACGGCAGGCGCGCCCGCGCCCGCGATGCGGCGCACCGCTTCGCGCGCGGGCGCGGGGACGCGTCCCGCGAACACCGGCACAGCAAATACAGCGGGCAGTTCGCCGTCCGCCTTTGGTATGAAAACGTCTTGGTCCGACAGGTCGAAAAACTCCGGCGCTTTGGCCAGCGCGCTGCCCAGTGCGCGCGCCACGCGCCGGACGCCGCCGGTCGGGCTGAAATAAAACACGCGAACCGTTTGATGCATTGCCATTCCTCCCCGCGCCGCAGGCTTTGGGAAAACGCGCGGCGCGCTGTTTTTTTCAGCTATTGTATCACAGCCGGGACAGCGAGACAATCCATACAAACATCGGTTGCATAAAAGTGTATAAATGATTGATTTTTCCCGAAAATATGCTACAATATGCACAGGGCAACCAGCGAAACCAGCTCCGCTGGTTTCGCTGCTGTTTTGCGTATCCAAACCCGAAAGGGCTTGCGCTGCGGCAAAATAAATTTGTATATATCGGACAGGGGTGATCGGATGTCGTATCTGGAACAATTGGAAAAGGTTCTCGATCATATCACCAGCATCGGCATCTATGTTATCCGGCGCGATACGCATGAAATGCTTTATTTCAACGACCGTGTCCGGGCGGTCGCGCCCGCTGTGCGCATTGGATCCGTCTGCCACGAGCTGTGGCCCGACACATGTTCCAACTGCCCGCTGCTTTCCATCGGCGACCGGGAGTCGCATACAACGGTATCGTATAACGATCCATTCGGTGGAATGGTCGATATCACGGCCACCAGAATGCTCTGGGCCGAGGGGATACCGGCCTATATCATAACGGTCGGCCCGCACACGCTCACAAGGCGCGAGCAGGAGCTGGAGTGGGGCCGGCGGCGGATGCTGCAGGCGATTTCGTATGTTTATTCAATGGTCATCTATGTCAACCTGACCAGAAACCGTTTTTTCATGGTTGAATACGAACGGTTCGATACAAAGCAGGCGCCCGATGAGGGCAACTTTGACGAACTGATTGAAATCGGTGCGCAAACCATGCATCCCGATTTCCGCGAACAGTTTAAAAACACCTTTGGCCGCAAGCAGTTGCTTGAGCGGTTTGCAAATGGTGAAACCAATATTTATATGGAGCATCGCCAGCTAGGCGACGATGGGGAATACCACTGGACCATGACACGGGTCGTCCGCGTGGAAAACCCTATGAGCAGCGACGTTCTTGAGATCACACTCTCGCGCAACATCGATCACGAAAAGCAGCTTGAGGAAAGGCTCAAGGTCCAGCAGGAGATGGAACGCGAGCGAATCCGCTATCAGACGGCTGTCGAAAGTACGGACGACATCATGTTTGAATATGATGTCTCATCCGATTTTTTCACAGCTTTTGAGGGCGTCTTTCAGGATGGCGTGCGCTGTACGCAACGATTTGAACAGCCGGGGTATCTTAGCCGGATGGAACTTACAGGCTTTATACATCCGGACTATATCGAACGTATGCGTGACAAGCTCAACGGCCGTACACTCGAGGATATTGAAATCCGTATGCTTACACCGTATACACAGGAATACCACTGGTTTCTCATCCGGGGCAATATGCTCTACGAAAACAACCGCCCCGTGCTTATGATCGGTATGTTGCGCGACATCACCCATATTAAGCAGCTTGAGCTGGAACGGGAGTCGCTCGAACGCATCTGTAATTTTACGGTCAATCAGGATTACAACCTTGTCGCCACCATTGAAGTGCCGACAGAGACGTATGTCATCCGCTTCTGTTCGCTTGGCTCCATCTATCAGCTCCCGCAGGCCGGCGCATATCCCGATCAGGTTGCGCGCATTGCGCAGCTCGCGGTATATCCGGACGACCGCGGTGAATTTATAAGACAGCTCGATCTGCCCACGCTGATCTCCCATCTGAAGCAGTCCGATCAGGAGTGCCGCCTTTACTGCCGTATCCTGAGCAACGACGGCGCCTTCCGCTGGAAGCGCATCCGTTTTACATATTATGAGGGCGACCAGACGCATATCCTGCTAACCATACAGGACGTTCAGGAGGTGCGTGAGGCCAAGAACCGTGAGCTGGTGCGCAACCGGATTTTTGCAACCGCCTTCCGTGACCTGTATGACCAGGTGTTCGAAGCGGATCTCATTACAAATGAAATCCATGAAATCATCTGTGATGAGGATGGAATCCAGCGCATCCCGGGTGGGCAGACGCTGCGAGAGGTAATTGACTACCGCTGGGAGCACCTGATCCATCCGGATTTTCGCCGCCAGTATATGCAGGAAATGGATATGGACACGATCCCTGAGCGGCTGGCCAGCTCCCCGAGCATTTATTTTGAGGTCCGGCGCAAGACCTCTTTTACAAGTGACGAGTACCACTGGTATTCGATACAGATTCAATTTTTATCAAAATCTTATGACAGTTATAAAATCATGCTGTACATGCGCGACATCGATCAAACGCGCCGTGAGGACGAACGCAATAAACGTGCCTTGCAGGACGCGCTTGTGCTGGCGCGCGACGCCAATCGGGCAAAGTCCGATTTTATTTCGCGTATGTCCCACGATATCCGCACGCCGATGAATGCGATTATCGGCATGACTGCCATCGCGGCCGCCAATCTCGGCAACGAGGCCAAAATCTCTGATTGCCTGCAAAAGATCGGCGTATCGGCCAAATTTCTTCTGTCGCTGATCAACGATATTCTTGATATGTCCAAGATCGAAAGCGGCAAGGTTGTCATTGCGCAGTGCGAATTCAATTTTCACCGCATGATCCAGGGTATTTCATCCGTATTCGGACAGCAGGCTGCACAAAAGCATCTTGCGTTCAACGTCTATCTTGAAGAAAACTTTCCGTTGACCTGTACGGGCGACGAACTGCGCATCAACCAGATCCTGATGAATCTGCTCAGCAACGCAATCAAATTCACACCGGAGGGCGGGCGCGTATCCCTGCGCATTGAACGCAAAAAGGCCAAGGAACACATCACTCTTGTGCGTTTCGAGGTCGCTGATACCGGCGTCGGCATCAGCCCGGAATTCCAAAAGCGCATCTTCGATCCGTTTGAGCAGGAGTCCGCCGGCAGCGGACGCGTCTTTGAGGGGACGGGGCTTGGGATGACGATCACCCAGAACCTCGTGGCGCTGATGGACGGCCGCATCTCGCTGGAAAGTGAACCCGGAAAGGGTTCGCGGTTTATTGTGGAGCTGCCGCTGGAATTGGGCGAGGCTGTTGAGCCTGCGGTAGTCGACAGCGAGTCTATCGGCCATCTGCGTGTCCTTATCGTCGACGACGACGTGATCACCTGCGAGCATACGCAGACTATTCTGCTACACATGGGGCTTGAGTCTGTCTGGGTTACGTCCGGCGAGCAGGCCCTGCGGGAGCTGCGCGAGGCGCGCGCCAAAAATCAAAATTATGACGTAGCGTTTATCGATTGGAAGATGCCTGGAATGGACGGGCTTGAAACCGCACGCCGTATGCGCGAGCTTGTCGGGCCTGAAACGCTCGTTATCATTATGTCCGCCTACGACTGGGCACAGATTGAATCCGAGGCGCGTGCCGCCGGCGTGGACCATTTCATTTCCAAACCGATGTTCCCCGAGAGCGTGCGCGACGCTCTCAGCCGGGCCGTGCAGGACGCACCGCCCGCACAGGAGCCGGATTCCTACCAATTTTGCGGGGAACGGATATTGCTAGTGGAGGACAACGAGATCAATATGGAAATTGCGCGCACGCTGCTGGAAATGCAGGGGTTGACCGTTGACGAAGCCAGCAACGGCCAAGAAGCTGTCGATCGATTTCAGGCGTCGGCACCTGGCTATTACCGCGTTATTTTGATGGATATCCGTATGCCGGTCATGGACGGTGTCACCGCCACGCAAAAAATCCGCGCGCTTCCGCGCGCCGACGCCGCAACCGTCCCCATCGTGGCGATGACAGCCAACGCCTTTCAGGAGGACGAGGAGTATGCCGGTCAGATCGGGATGAACGGTTATTTAATTAAACCAATTGACATAAAATCCCTGTTTAAGGGGTTGAACCAGCTTTTAAACCAGGGGTTGACACAAATCTATATTTGAGAGGGTGGATTATATGGAGTTTGGACAACTGCTCAGGGACATTGGGGTGGATGAAAAAGCAACGCTGGAACGCTTTGGCGGCATGAGCGAGCTGCTGAAAAAATTTATTCTGAAATTCCCAGAGGACCCCACATATGGACGCCTTGTGAATGTGATTGAGAACGGCGTGCTTGAGGATGTGGAACGGGAGGTACACACGCTCAAAGGGCTGACGGCCAACCTCGGCATCTCTGGATTGAATCAAATTTGCAGCGAGTGCCTCGATTATCTGCGGCAGCGCAAAACCACGTTGCTTCCGGAATTATATCTGCGCATTCAGGAGGAATATGACCGGGTCGTTGAATTGATCAGTGAATATCATTCATAAACAAGGAATTATATTCATAAGGTGAGTATGTCAACCATACGGGCGCTTTTTTGCGGGAAAGCGCCCGTATGTGTAAAAATAATCGCCCTGCGATTATTTTTTCCTCTATGGTCGGGACGATGCTCGGGCGCGTCCCGCTGCCGCCCTGACGGCCAATTTTATCATGCCGCGCTGTGGATATGACAAAATAGCTGCGGCCCCGGTGCAACTCCATTTGACCGCGCCGTCTTTCAGGCGCATGAATGCAGGCTTCTAAATATTAAACGAGTTTATATCGCGTATGTGGGGGAGAAATGGTCATGAAAAAAATAATGATAATCGATGATGACACAACCAGCCTCGCGATCGCCAAGGCGCTGCTTGAATCAGAATATGAGGTTGTCACCATGCAGTCGGGCCTGCAGGCCCTTGGATATCTCCAGGATCACCAGCCGCCTGAATTGATTCTGCTCGACATGGTCATGCCAGGCACAAGCGGGATGGACGTACTCAAGGCGCTTAAAGAAATCCCCAAGCTGGCGGATATCCCTGTCATCTTTCTTTCAAGCATGGAGGGGATGGATTTTGAAGTCGAGGGCTTTACGCATGGCGCCGAGGATTTTATTCAAAAGCCAATCCACGCGCAGCTTTTGAAAATGAAAATCAGGCGTCAGCTGTACATCCATCAGCTCAAGGAGGAAAACCAGCTTCTGCAACGCAAGCTTCAGTTGCTCAAGATCAAGATTGATGCGGTGTTTGATAATCTGATGTAATCCCGGCAGGGCGCGTCCACATGTATGGGCGCGCCCTTTTCCATATTTTACGGATGGGCCGGCCGTACAGGTGGCTGCCCCTGCATATTTTCTATGTACCCCGTTTTCACGCCCGTATCCAAACGGACGCTTGACATGAAACCCCTGCGTCCGCTATAATATCTTAAAGGGCAAGCGGTGCGGCCGCTTGCAGCGCGCCGTTGCAATGCAGCGGGCTGGAAATGCGTAAGTCCAAATTCGCGGGACTTACGCGTTTTGCTTTTCTGAATTAAAAAATGGCGGCTGTCTGCGCAGCAGCTTTCGAGATGAACTTGATTTGGAAAAGCAGCAGCAGCCGTCAGCGCCATGGATGCCTGCGGCGCATCCATATACTACTCAAAGAAGGGGGAAATCCATGTATCGGCAACTTATAAAAAGTATCCGCGAATTCAAACGGCCTTCCATTCTTTCTCCAGTTTTTGTTTCGCTGGAGGTGGTGATGGAATGCGTCATCCCGTTTGTCATTGCACAGCTTGTCAACCAGATCAAGGCGGGATGCGGTATGGGCGTAATCGCCGGCTTCGGAGCCGCGCTGATCGCTATGGCCGGCCTGTCGCTGTTGTTCGGCGTGCTGGCGGGCAATGCATGCGCCAAGGCGTCCTGCGGCTTTGCGCGCAACCTGCGCAAGGATATGTTTTACCAGATACAATCCTATTCCTTTGAAAACATCGACCGCTTTTCATCCTCGTCGCTCGTCACGCGGCTGACCACGGATATCACCAATGTCCAGATGGCCTATATGATGATTATCCGTATCGCCGTGCGCAGCCCTCTGATGCTTCTGTTTTCATTCATCATGGCTTTTATCATGGGCGGGCGCATGGCGCTCATTTTCCTGATTGTAGCGCCTCTGCTCGGAATCGGCCTGTTCACCATCATTCGTATGGTCATGCCGCTTTTCCGCAGGGTTTTTAAAAAATACGACGCGCTCAACAACTCCGTACAGGAAAATATCCAGGGCATGCGCGTCGTCAAATCCTATGTGCGCGAGGATTATGAAAAGCAAAAGTTTTCCGCAGCCGCCGGCGACGTCTGCGCCGACTTTACGCGTGCCGAGCGCATCCTGGCGTTCAACAATCCGCTCATGCAGTTTTGCCTGTATACGGTGATGATCTTCGTGCTGTCGTTCGGTTCCTATACGATCATCACAACGCGCGGTCTGGCGCTCGATGTGGGGCAGTTTTCCGCCCTGCTGACATACAGTTTCCAGATTTTAAGCAGCCTGATGATGCTTTCCATGGTATTTGTCATGATTACCCTGGCCACCGAATCGGCGCAGCGTATCGCCGAGGTGCTTGGGGAAACAAGCTCCCTCACCTCGCCCCCGCAGGCTGTGACAGAGGTGCGCGACGGTTCGGTCGACTTTGACGGCGTCAGCTTCAAGTATGCCAAGACGGCCAAGCGGATGGCGCTTTCAAACATCGACCTGCACATCCGTTCCGGTGAAACCATCGGCATCATCGGCGGAACCGGTTCCTCAAAATCGACGCTGATCCAGCTCATATCGCGCCTTTATGACGTGACGGAAGGCTGTGTGCGCGTCGGCGGCGTTGACGTGCGCCAATATGATCTGGAGGCGCTGCGCAATCAGGTGGCCGTCGTGCTGCAAAAGAACGTGCTTTTTTCCGGCACGATCAGCGAAAACCTGCGCTGGGGCAACCCGGACGCCACCGACGAGCAGCTAAAGGAGGCATGCCGGCTCGCACAGGCGGATGAATTTATTTCGCAGTTTCCAAAGGGCTACGACACCTATATCGAGCAGGGCGGCTCCAACGTCTCCGGCGGGCAGAAGCAGCGGTTATGTATCGCGCGTGCGCTGCTGAAGCGTCCTAAGATCCTGATCCTGGACGATTCGACCAGCGCGGTCGATACGCGCACCGACGCGTTGATCCGCAAGGCGATGCGGGAGTATATCCCCGAAACCACCAAGATCATCATCGCGCAGCGCACCTCGTCCGTGGAGGATGCGGACCGCATCGTCGTCCTGGACGGCGGCACGATCAACGCCATCGGCACGCATCAGGAGCTTCTCGCGGCTAACCCGATCTATCAGGAGGTCTATACATCACAGAACAAGGCAGGTGATCAGGATGAATATAACTAAAGGCGCGCCGGTCCCGGTAAAAAATACGCTTGCGCGGCTGTTTTCCACGCTGTTTCGCTTCTATCCGGTCATGATGCCGCTGACGCTTGTCTGCATCCTGTTCAGCGCCGTGGTCAGCTCCATTCCGGCGGTTTTCATGCAGAATGTCATCGCGGCCGTTGAAGCGAGCTGGCAAAGCGGCGATTGGGGCGCGGCCGCAGGGCGGATTCTGCCGCTTGTCGGCATCCTTTGTGTGTTTTATGTGCTGTCGCTTGCCGCAGCCATGACGTTTACACAGCTTATGGCCGTTATCACGCAGGGCTTTCTGCGCAAGCTGCGCGAAAACATGTTCAGCCGGATGCAGGATCTTCCCATCCGCTATTTTGACACGAACAACCACGGCGATGTGATGAGCTATTACACAAACGATATCGACACGCTGCGCCAGATGATTTCACAGAGCTTCCCGCAGCTTGTCAGCGCGGGCGTTGTCGTAATCACCATCTTTGCCATCATGATCTATTACAGCGTTTGGCTGGCGCTGGTCGTCATCGCCGGCGTCGTCTGCATGGCGCTTGTCACAAAGCATGTCGGCGGCGGCTCCGCCCGTTACTTCATCCGTCAGCAGCATGCGCTCGGCAAGGTGGAGGGCTATGTTGAGGAAATGATGACAGGTCAGAAGGTCGTCAAGGTATTCTGCCATGAGGAGCAGAGCAAGGCCGATTTCGACCGTCTCAATGACGAGCTGTTTTCGGACGCTGAACTTGCCAACCGCTACGCAAATACCCTCGGCCCGATCCTCAATAATATCGGCAATATCCTCTATGTGGTTGTCGCGCTGACCGGCGGCGTGCTGCTTTTGTCCGGCGCGCCCAATTTGAGTATTTGCGGCCTTGGATTCAGCATCAGCATCGTTGTGCCGTTTTTGAGCATGACGCGCCAGTTTTCGGGTAACATCAATCAGGTTTCCCAGCAGCTCAACGCGGTCATTATGGGGCTGGCGGGCGCGCAGCGCATTTTTGCGCTGCTTGACGAGCAGCCGGAATCGGACGAGGGGGTTGTGACGCTCGTCAATGTCCGGGAGGATGAAAACGGCGCGCTAGTCGAAAGCGCCGAGCGCACCGGGCTTTGGGCCTGGAAAAAGCCGGACGGCGACAGCGCGGCCTATACGCGGCTGGCCGGCGACGTGCGCCTGAAGGATGTGGATTTTGGGTATGTGCCGGGAAAAACCGTCCTGCACGACATCACCCTCTATGCCGAGCCTGGGCAGAAGGTGGCGTTTGTCGGGGCCACGGGCGCCGGCAAAACAACAATCACCAACCTGATCAACCGTTTTTATGATATTTCCGACGGCGTTATCCGCTATGACGGCATCGATATCGGGCAGATTAAAAAATCCGACCTGCGCCGCAGCCTCGGCGTTGTCCTCCAGGATACGAACCTGTTTACAGGCACCGTCATGGACAATATCCGCTACGGCCGCCTTGACGCCGTCGATGAGGAATGCATTGCTGCGGCAAAGCTTGCGGGGGCGCATGATTTTATTACGCGCCTGCCTAATGGATACGATACGCCGCTTTCCGGAAACGGGTCCAACCTTTCACAGGGGCAGCGCCAGCTTCTGGCCATTGCGCGAGCTGCTGTCGCCGATCCGCCGGTCATGATTCTGGACGAAGCCACCTCGTCCATCGATACGCGTACCGAGGCCATTGTCCAGCGCGGCATGGACGCCCTGATGTACGGACGCACCGTGTTTGTCATCGCGCACCGCCTGTCCACAGTCAAAAACGCGGATGTGATCATGGTGCTCGATCACGGGCGCATCATTGAGCGCGGCAGCCACGACCAGCTCATCGCCGCGCGCGGCCAGTATTACCAGCTTTATACAGGCGCATTCGAGCTGGAGTGACGCGCTGTTTTGCCAGGCAGTCTGCACAGCCGGTCGGGCTTCGTACCCGGCCGGCTGTTTTTTTCTTTAAGATACTGCAAAATCACTAAAAAGCTGTCGTTCTGTGATGTCATAAATTACAAATTTTATTTATTGTGATGAACAGGTGATTATTCTATTGCAAATCTATCAACAAACCTTTATAATACAAATAGATGGAAATAAATCAAAATAATTCCATCTGAGAAAGGAGGAGAATTAATAGGTAAGTTTGTTTATTTAAATTATCAGCAGTAAAAATGCCGCACATGGAAGGAGAATAGAAAATGAAAAAATTTGGAATTTTTTTGACCATCCTTATGTTGACTGTCACAACTTGTTTGCCGATAAGCGCCAAGGATACCGAAGCTCCTGTCCGAAGCCCACTCACAGACAGCAGCGGAGTTTTGGAATCCCGCACGGTTGACCAGTATACCGATGAAAATGGGTTTCTGATTACGGAGGAAACAGAGGTCTATACATATCCCGCTTTGACACGTGCGGCAGAAAAGAAAAAAACCGCGGTAAAAAATTATACCATTTCCGCTCAAGGTGTCGGAGATATTCTGACGATTAAATTGGACGCGGATTTCTATTATATAAATAATCAGAAAAATTCCGTGCGTTGCCCCAGATATTATTCGTCTTATACTGTCCACAACAAATCGTATGTCGTCAGCTATGAGGAAACCGATATGGAGCAGACAAGCACCGCCACCTCCGCAAAAATAAAAACTTACTATCTGGTTAAATACAAAGAAGGCGCATCTGGTACTATCGGAGGGACAATGACTAAAAAGCCGAGCATATGGGTTTCATGCAGCTATCTTGGAAAAGTCAGCACTGGCGCAAGCGGCTGAGGAAGGGAGTAATCGGCTGTGGTGCTTTTTTTGGCGTCGGTCGCTCTGGCCGCGTGGGTGACACGGGCTAACTATAATATCATGCGGGTCGATCTCGTTTTCCTGGCTTTCCTGACGCTCGCTCCCCTGCTGCACCGCGTGCGTTTTTCAGCCGGGCTTGAGCGCGGCGATGGGCACGTCAATGTCCGCGTCCGGTTCGGCTTTGTGCCCGCAGATCGGGAGCTGTTTACGAAAACGGTTGTTCTCAGCATGGCGCTGAACGTTTTTCTGCTGCTCGTCTGGGAGACGGCCATGCAGCTTTCCCCCTCGCTTTCTGTCCACTATGCGTTGCAATGCCTGTTGTTTTTGATTCCGGTCCTTCATCTGCTGCTGTTTCGCGGCCGGGCTTTCCTCTTTGCTGATATCTGCTTTGGCGGGGTGATGGCGGCGCTCTGCGCGGCGGAAGATTTCTTCCGTTCGCTCGACACTTCGATTGAATTCTTTCTGTATCTGCTGCGGCGCGACGCTGTCAAATGGCTTGCAATCACGCTGGCCTATGGCGCGCTGTGGGGCATATACAGGGCGGTCAAAGGAAAGTTAATAAAAACCCGGTTGCCGCAGAAGGGGTAATAGCCGGGCGAATATCCCGTCATGAAAGGCCGGGCGAGTCCTCGTGCGAGGACCCGCCCGGCCTTGTTGTTTATGCGCTTTCCTTAAAACAGGCTCATCTGTTTGGCCGGCTCCTCCGGACGCGTCCATACGGCCGACCGCTCCAGGCGGTCCTTTGGAATATCGCCGAGGAAAACAGACGGCGCGCCCGAGGTCAAAAGCAAAAGCTCCTCCTGCGCCCGCGTCATGCCAACGTAAAAGAGCCTGCGCTCCTCCCCCGGATCGCTCTGCCCGCGCATCCCGGTATGCGGGATGATCCCTTCATTGACGCCGCAGAGGAACACAACGGGGAATTCAAGCCCTTTGGAGCCATGCAGCGTCATGAGCGTGACCGCGTCGCTGTGGTACGTTCTGGTTCCGCTGCGGCGCAGGTCGCCCTCCTGTCCCAGCGCGATGCTGGCGAGCAGCTCCGGCATACTTTTGGCGCAGGCGGCCAAGCCGCGCAGCCGCCGGAAGGCGGCGTCATCCTCAAGTCCCATTTGACCAATCCACAGATCAACCAGCTTTACGGGCTTTTCCTTTTGAACCGCCAGCTCCGCAAACGCCATCCGCAGCGCCTCCATGCGCTCTTTCCCCAAGCCGGCCGACGCCAGATGCGCGGACAGGCGGTCGCTGCCGCTTTGCAGGCTGCGGAAAAAAGCAAGCGCCGTCCGGACCGCCTTGTCGGTCAGATAGCTTTCCCGGCCGGCCACGTTGTAGGGGATGCCCTCTTTTTGAAAGCACTCCTCCAGCAGCGATGCCTGCCTGTGCGTGCGGTACAGCACCGCGATATCTCCAAAGCCGCGCGGCGCGGACTCCTCCCGCATGGGCGCGCCGCCCTGCCGGTGGGCGTCGAGCATGTCGATGCCGCCCACCATCCGGTTGATCTCCTTGGCGATAAACAAAGCCTCGGAAAACGGGGTTTCGGCCGTGAGCAGCCGGACCGCGCAGCCATCCGGCCGCATAGCCCCCAGCCGGCGCGTTTCGCGCTCCTGCGGCGGCAGACCGCTTGCGATCACCGGCAGAGCGCAGTCAAGAATCTGCGGCGTGGAGCGGTAATTTTCGTTTAAGCGGATCACGCGTCCGTCCGGGCAGTCGCGCGCAAGCGTCTCAAAGCACCGAGGGTCCGAACCGCGGAAACTGTAAATCGCCTGGTCCGGATCGCCGATTACAAACAGCTCGTCCCCGTCCCTGTTCCATGCGCGCACCAGCCGGTATTGCATTGGGTTGATGTCCTGGAACTCGTCGACCAGCAACCGCCGGAACGGTTCGCGCTCCTGTCCGGCGAGCGCGCCCTGTTCAAAAAGCGCAAGCGTTTGCAGGATCAGGTCGTCATAGTCGAGGGCGCCGTATTCCTCCAGGCGTTCGCAATAGTATGCAAACAGCGTTTGCTCCGCTTCATCCGCCTCTTTCCCGGCGGTCAGCCCGTTCTTTCGCGCCGAAACAGCCGCCAGCGCGTCGCGGGGCCTTTTTTTCAGCCCAAGCTCCGCGCAAAGCTCCTCCACAAGGGCCAGCGCAGCCGTCTCGTCGATCAGCGTCACATCGCCCAGCCTGTCCCTGAGCAGCTTCATGCAAAGCCCGTGAAAGGTCCCCACCGACACCTTCCGGGCCGTCCGCCTGCCAAGCTCCTGTTCCAGCCGTCCGGCAAGCTCGGCCGCGGCCTTGTTTGTAAAGGTCACGGCTGTGATTTGCCCCGGCGCGGCCGCGCCTGTCTCGATCAGGCGGCGGATGCGGTACACAAGCGTACGCGTCTTGCCTGTGCCGGGTCCCGCGACGACTGTAATTTGCCGCCCCTGCGCGCTGACCGCCTCCCATTGGCGCTCGTTCAATCCGTAATGCGCGGCCGCGCCGGCCAAGGCAGCCGCATGTTTCAGCGCGGCCGAACCTGTGGCCGCCTTTTTCGGCGCATCGTTTATTGGCGCGGCCGCTTTTTTTCGGGACGGTTTTTCGCCGCTCCCCGCAAAAAAGCTTACCTGGCCGGAATAGGCGGCGATCTCACGCGCGTCCAGAAGCGCGGCCCGCCCATATTCGCCGTCGTATCCCGGTTCCCAGGCGACCTCGCCGGCGCGCAGGCGGCGCACGCCCTCCGCCACGCAGGGCCCCGCCAGCCTGGAAAGCTCCTCAAGTGGGATCTGCCGCAGGACCGAAAGCTCCGGGCCAAGCTCCCGGAGCAGCTCCTCATACCGGACCTGCACCTTCTTGCTTGCGGGCGTCGACCCGATGCAGGCGGCGATTGTCTCAGGCAGCGGAATGATACTCTCAAAATCCTTCGCCAGCTTCGGCCTGAACCCCTCCGGGCGGTCGGCCAGCTCCTCCACGCGGTGCAGCACCCCCACGGTGATCCGCCGCCCGCAGACCGGGCAGACGCCGCCCGCCGCGGCCGTCTCAGCCGGCGTCAGGCACACCTTGCAGCCGCGGTGCCCGTCCATATGATATTTGCCCTCCTCGGGATAAAATTCAAGCGTCCCCAAAAATTCGTCCGTTTCAGGATGCGCCAGCGCGTGCGCAATCGCTGAGAAGGAAAGCTCCGTATTGAACAAATTGGCCTCCCGCGCGAGCTTCGACGGGGAATGCGCGTCCGAGTTTGAAACGAGCGTGAACCGGTCGAGCGCCGAAATACGCCAATTCATCGGGGGATCGGAGGAAAGGCCCGTTTCCAGCGCGTGGATATGCGGCGTCAAATCGCCGAAGCACGCCTCGATCGTATCAAAACCCGAATACGCTCCAAACAGGGAAAAATGCGGCGTCCAGATATGCGCCGGGATAAAGATTGCGCGCGGGCAGATCTCCAGGGTGATTTCCAGCAGATCGCGGCTGTCAAGCCCCAAAATCGGCCTGCCGTCGGAATGCAGATTCCCAATCTGCTCCAGCCGGTGAGAGAGCGCGTCGGCCGCTTCAAAATCCGGCAGCAGAATCACATTGTGGACCTTTCTCGTTTTCCCGTCCTTTTTGTAGATGGAGCTGATCTCCGTGCTCAATAAAAAACGCGGCCTGCACGCCGATGAATCGAACGCTGCGGCAAAGCGCCGGCTCGCGCCGGACGCGCCGCCGGGCAGCGCCGACGCGTCGGCCCTGTACGCGTCCTTGAGGACAAAGACGCCGTCGCCCGCCGGCGCAAGCTTTTCCCTCAGTTCCTCCCGCCAGGCGGGATGCGTAAAATCGCCTGTACCGATCAGGTCAAGCCCCTTTCGCCTGGCCCAAAGGTCGAGCATTTCCGGAATGCAGTCCCGGCTGGTCGCCCTTGAATATTTGGAATGAATGTGAAAATCCGCTGTAAAACGCATCGATGACCGTCCCCTTTCCATATCCATACCGCCGCGTCCTGTTACATATGCGCTGCGGTCCACTGCTCCAGCACCGAGAGCTGCTCTGGCGTGTGAAACCAATGCTCGCCGTTTTCCATCACCGTTACCCCACAGCCAAACCGGCGGGCAAAGCCGTCCACCGTCTCACGCGCCGTCAGATTGTCCCCGCCGGCATACAAAATTTCCGTCGGCACATCCCACTGCGCAACAGGGTGTTCCCGCGCATATGCAAGATAACGCCACGACAGCGTTTCCCCGAAATCCGTTGCGATCTCGCCCTCACGGCGCAGGCGCTGTTCGCCGACGCCCGCCCAGCGCATCATATCACAGATCAGCCGCTCCATATCGAGCACCGGCGAAACAAACAGCGCCTTTATAAGCGGCTGGCCGGCAAACGCCAGCATGGAAAACCAGGCGCCCAGGCTGGTTGCCCGCAGGGCCGCGCAGGGCCAGCGCCGGCGCGCCCAGTCCAATACCGACCGCAGCTCTGGGACCGCGTGCCACGGGTCGAAGCCCGCGGGGCCGCCGCGGCGCGCGCCGTGCTCCGGTAAATCAATGGCCAGAACCTGCCAGCCCTCAGGGCAGACGATACGGGCAAACGGCTCCCCCTCCTCCTTGCAGCCGTACCTGCCGTGGACATACAGCCAGACGCGTTCCGCCTGGCCGCCGTAAAGCACGGCGGGGAGATCTCCTATCCTCATTGTTTCATTCGTCATATCATTTACCCTTCTGTGTTAAAACAAATTTAAAAAAATTTCCTGTTCCCATTCTATAAAATCCAATGGCTGCCAGCCGTTGTACTCCGGCTGTTTTTGGGCATACTGAACCCAGGCTGCGCAGAATGATAAAAAAGGAGAATGATCGATGGAACAAAATCAAATTGGTCCGTCTCTGGCACAGAATACGCTTGATCAAATTCCGTCCCCCGCTCCAAACGCCCGCAGAATCACCGCGCTGGTCAAGCAGCGCGGCAAGGTGGTCGGCTATCAGCTCTCCGACCACACCACGCTTGGCAAGCAGCAGGCGGTCGAGCTGGCGCGGCAGGGCGGCATCGCCGGCGTCGGCATCGCGCACCGGGGCGACACGGAATATCTCAAATCCATCCCGGACGGCAGCGAGCAGAACAATTTGAGCAGTCTGCCCTCCATCCCGTCGGCGCAGTAAAAGAACAGGACGCGCCCGGCGCGCTGCGCGGCGGGCGCGCTTTCTGCGCGTATTCAGATAACGACCCCTTCACAGTGGTCGATCTCATGCTGGATAATCTGCGCCGTCCATCCGGTAAAGGTCTTATACCGTGTCTGGAACTGTTCCGTCTCATACTGCACCTTGATGGATGTCCAGCGCCTGGTCCGGCGCGTCCCAGGCAGCGACAGGCAGCCTTCCTCCGCCTCATACGGACCGGTACGTTTCATGATGTGTGGATTAAACATTACCATGTACCGTCCCTCGTTGTCAAAAGCAATGATCCGCTTGTTCACGCCAATCATATTGGCTGCCATCCCAACGCAGCCCTCCCTGTGGGCTTGCAAGGTATCCAAAAGGTCCTGCGCCGTGGCTAGATCCTCCGGCGCGGCCGGCTCCGCCTTTTGGGACAAAAAGGCGGTATCCTTCATAATATCGCGCACCACTGTACGTCCCTCCAATCGTCACTTCTCTTTGATAAATACAAAACGGTCCGCCCCGGAACGGGCGGCGTCGAACCGGTATCCCAGGTCGCAAAAATCTTTCAGCCCCTCCGGCTGCATAATTGCATGTTCAGCAATAAAACGCACCATTTGACCGCGGGCCATTTTGCAAAGCGTGCCTTTTTCCACCACTTTTCCATTGACAGCTTCTCCGAACACACAGTTAACCAGACGCACCGGCCCCGGCAGATGCGCCTGTACGGCACGGCTGTATTCTTTGGAAGCCAGATTGAGCACCCAGTCCGTCTCCCGCGCCAGAGCCAGGGCCAATTTGTCCCCCCAAAACGCGTATAAATCCCGATGGCCATCGACAGCCAGGCGCGCCTGCATCTCCATCCGGTAAGGGACCACGCCGTCAAAGGGGCGCAGCAGCCCATAAAAGCCTGAGAGGATGCGCAGATGCTCCTGAATAAATTCAAATTGTCCCGTTTCAAAAACCCCCGGCGCCATATACTGATATTGGATGCCCTCATAGGACAGAATCGCGGGCGTCAAATCCCGCTCCAGATCCATATGGCGCAGCCGCTCCATATTGAGGGCTGCGATGGCGTCGTTGCAGTTCCAAAGGGCTTGCAGGGCCGGCCCCGGCATGGCGCGCAGCGCGGACAGCAACCGCCGCGCCTCGGGCAGAAACTGCGGCAGGCCCTCCGGCGCAAGGCTGTCGGTATCCACGTGCATCTTTTTGGCGGGCGAAATGATGATCCGCATGGCTGTCTCCTTTCAGAACGGCTAAACAAGAACCATTCCGATCATACCACATACCGCGCCGTTTGAAAATGCCTGTGATTTCCAAGTGCTTCCAACGTTCGTATTGTCATTACCCCAACTGTCAAATTTTATAAAATTTTATATGATTAGTTATTAAATATACATAATTTTCCGAATTTAATGAAAGGGATTGACAAATGCACGCTGCTGATTTAAAGTATAGAAAAATCAACATTCAAATGCAGCGACCAGGATACAACCGTCCGAAGTTCCCCGCTCCCAGAGAGTCGGCGTTGGTGCGAGCCGGCAGCGGTTTCGGCGGCTATCACCTGAAAGCAGCCCGGTGAACAGGTTTTCCCCTCAGTAGCCGCGGGCCGGAGTCCCACCGTTATCCGGGAGCATGGTGCCCTCCACAGCGGAGAAGCCATGGCAGAGCGGCCGCCGTCCTGGCGGCAAATGAAGTGGTAACGCGGAGGCTTGCCTTCGTCTTCAGTCGACCGGATTAATATTTCCGGCGCGGGAGACGAAGGCTTTTTTATTTGCAGAAGAATGTTGAGCGCATATTGAGGAGGCAAAAATCATGAATGTGCTTGTTATCATCCTGATCTCGGCAGTCTGTCTGGTCGGAGCCTATGTGCTTTACGGCCGCTGGCTTGCCAACAAATGGGGCATCGACCCCAGAGCAAAAACCCCGGCCTATACCCATGAGGATGGCCAGGACTATGTCCCCACCGACGGCTGGACCGTTTTCAGCCATCAGTTTTCTTCCATTGCCGGCGCCGGCCCTGTCACCGGGGCCATCCAGGCAGCCGCTTTCGGCTGGCTGCCTGTGCTGCTCTGGGTCCTGCTCGGCGGCATCTTTTTTGGCGCTGTCACCGACTTCGGCGCGCTTTACGCCAGCGTCAAAAATGAAGGCAAATCCATGGGCCTGCTGATCGAAAAATACATCGGCAAGCTCGGACGCAAATTGTTCCTGCTGTTCTGCTGGCTGTTCACCCTGCTGGTGATCGCCGCCTTTGCAGACATGGTCGCCGGCACCTTCAACGCCTATGAAACGGCCGGCGGCGCGGCACAGCTCGCCGCCGCCGCGCGTTCCAACGGTGCGGCCGGTTCCATCTCTCTGCTGTTTATCGTATTCGCCATGGCATACGGCCTGATTCAAAAGCGGATGCACTTCACCGGCTGGAAAAAGACGGGCCTGGGTCTTATCTGCACCGCCGCCGCGCTGGCCGGCGGTATGCTGACGCCGCTCATCGCCGGCAAGGAAGCCTGGACCTATATCACCTTTATTTATATCTTCTTTGCCGCCGTGCTGCCCATGTGGCTTCTCAAGCAGCCGCGCGACGCCATGACCACCTATATGTTTATCGGCATGATCGCCGGGGCGGCTCTGGGCCTTCTGGTCGCCCATCCCACCATGAATCTCCCGGTTTTTACAGGGTTCCACAACGACAGCCTCGGCAATTTGTTCCCGATCCTGTTTGTAACGGTAGCCTGCGGTGCGGTTTCCGGCTTTCACAGCCTTGTTTCCTCCGGGACCTCCTCCAAGACCGTTTCAAATGAACGCGATATGCTTAAGGTCGGTTACGGCGCGATGGTGCTGGAAAGCCTGCTGGCGGTGCTGGCGCTGTGTGTCGCGGGCGCCGCGGCGGCCGCTGACGGAACGCCCGCGGCAGGGACACCGTTTCAGATCTTCTCAAACGGCGTGGCTGGGTTCTTTGAAATGTTCGGCGTCCCGCTCTATATCGCCCAGTGCTTTATGACCATGTGCGTCTCCGCGCTGGCGCTGACCAGCCTGGACGCTGTGGCGCGTATCGGCCGGATGAGCTTTCAGGAGCTGTTCAGCGTTGACGACATGGCAAACGCCGCCCCCTGGCGCAGGCTGCTGTGCGGAAAATATTTTTCAACCGTGCTCACCCTCGTCCTCAGCTTTGTTCTGACGCGCATCGGTTATTCCAATATCTGGCCGCTGTTTGGTTCAGCCAACCAGCTCCTTTCCGCACTGGTGCTTGTGACGCTCTGCGTGTTCATGAAAGTCACCGGACGCAGCAACAAAATGCTCTTTCCACCGCTGGTTATCATGCTCTGCGTCACTGCGACCGCGCTTGTCCAGCGCACGGTCGGGCTGGTCAAAGCTTTTTCCGCCGGAAACGCGGTCTTTCTTGTTGAAGGGCTGCAACTGATCATCGCCCTTTTGCTGATGGTTCTAGGCGTCATCATCGTCGTCAATTCTCTGCGGGTTTATTTCTCCTCCAAACGCAATTCCGAGACAAGACCCACCGTACCCAACAAGACGCGCACCGCTTCCTGACACGTGACGATAATCAAAAGCAGAGCGGATGCGCCTCGCCTGCGCTCCTAATCAAAAAGCATCGGAAGGCCGGCTGGCCTTCCGATGCTTTTTATACTATGTTTTTTGTTCAGGCGGCCGTCCCTGACCTCTATTGCGTCTCCAGTCCCATTAAAAGGAGCGGGCTGCCAGCCCGCTCCTTTTTTGATTGGTTAATCGTACTGGAGAAACTCCAGTTCAAATCCGTTTGGATCGCGCGTCAGCCCGCCGGAAAAGCCCAGCTTTTCCACATGGCTTACCGGCACATGAAAGAGATATCCCGCATCCGTGAGCTTTTTCTCAAGTGCGTACACATCCTCCACTTCAAAGGCCAGATGGCGCGCCCGGCCCTTGTCCGTTGCCGTATTGCCGCAGTCAGCCGTTTCATACCGGTATTCGGTCAGCTCCAAACGCCCGCCGCCCGGCAGGGCAAAATACCGCAGAAGATGGTCGCCCATATCAACATCCGGCAGGCGCTCAAATCCCAGCAGCTCCCCGTAAAACCACAGCGATCGCGCAACATCTTTTAAATTGATGGTCACATGGTCAATACCCTTGATCCGCATCCAGACTCCTTCCTTTTGAACATCTTGTTCAAAGGTTTGTTTGAGAAATTAAAATTGCCGTCTATTTTCAAACAAGCCCTAGTAGCTGCCGGCCCGCCCGCCGGTGAGCAGCGAGACGGCGGAGCTTGTTCCGATGCGCTCGCAGCCCTCCGCCAAAAACGCTTTTAAGTCCTCCGCATTCTTAACGCCGCCGGCGGCCTTCATTTTGACATGCGGTCCGATATGAGACTTGAACAGGCGGATATCCTCCAGCGTCGCGCCGCCGGTTCCAAAGCCCGTGGAGGTTTTGATATAGTCGGCGCCCGACGCCGTCACGACCTCGCAAAGCTTGATCTTTTCCTGCTCGGTCAGGTAACAGGTTTCAATAATCACCTTGAGAATATGATCCCCGACGGTCTCCTTGACGGCTTTAATCTCCTCCAGAATGGCGTCGAAGCGGCCGTTTTTGGCGTCGGAAATATTGATGACCATATCGATTTCATTAGCGCCGTCTGCGAGCGCGGCGCGGGCTTCCTCCACCTTCGCGGAGGTGACGCTGTAGCCGAGAGGGAACCCAATCACTGTGCAGATATTCACTCGTCCGCCATAGGCGTCATGGATGCGCTTGATATAACAGGGCGGCACGCAGACCGACGCCGTATGATATTGGGCCGCTTCATCGCAAAGCTTCTGAATATCCTGCCAGGTCGCAAAGGCTTTTAGCTGCGTATGGTCGATGTGTTTTAAAATTTCCTGGTTCGTCATACTGGTTCCCTCCATGAATATGGTTTTTAAACTATTCCACCGGTGCGACAATCAGCTCGGCTCCCTGCGCCTCCAGCTCCCGAAGGTCGTCGGGGTCGGCATCACTGTCAATCACAATGGTATCCAATTGATCCAAAGGAGCGATTTGGGCAAAGGTCACGCTGCCCAGCTTGCTGCTGTCGCAAAGCAGCACGGCCTGGGAGCTGCGCTCCAGGATGGCAGCTACATTGGCGGCCAAATGAAAATCCGGCACAGTCGCGCCCATCGCAGCATTCAGTCCGTTGCAGGTAAAAAACAGCTTATCCAGGCTGACCCGCGGCAGCGGCGTACCTGCTGTGTTCACATAATGGAAGCCATTGCGCAGCACGCCTCCCAGCATGAAAAGCGTAAAATTGGTGTGCTCCTCCAAGAAGGAAGCAAGCCGGATGTCGTTGAGCACAACCGTAAGCTTTTCCTTGTGAATGAGCTTTCTTGCAAATTCCAGGGTAGTGGTCCCCGATCCGATCGCAATGATATCCCCATCGTCCACTAAATCGACCGCAGCCCTCGCGATCGCTTCCTTTTGGCGAAGCATCTGTGTCTGCTTTGTAACCGGCGGCGGTTCCAGGCTTACTTTGCTGTTTCGGATCGCCCCCCCATGTGTGCGGGTGATCAGCCCGTTTTCCTGTAACACACGCAGATCGTTGCGGATGGTGGATGGCGATACCCCGAAATAATTGCACAGCTCCGGTACGACAATTTTCTGATTTTTACTGATCAGCTCCAAAATCTGCTGCTTACGTTCCTCAGCAAATACCGTTTGTCTCCGCTCCTCCAAAGCGCACCCTCCTTCACAGACAAAATGAACCATTTTTTCTATTATACTGTGCGCACGACAAAGCCGCAAGCGTTTTCAGGCCGGGGCTTTTCAGCGTGCGGCGGCCCCTGGCCGGCGCAATGAGAACCGCCGCGCCGGGACCTGCCCATTTTGCCCGCATATTGATTTGTAAAGCGCACCTCATGGCAGCAGATAGATAACCTGGCGCGGTTTCTTCATCCGCATTCCGCTAACAGGAATGCAGTACTGTTCAAGATTATTATATAACAGAATACGATAACAATCAATATAAAAAAGCAACAAAAAACAATCGACAATTGTGTATATTCCTATAAAACGAGAGGGATCACCAGCTAAACTTGTTGACTTTTATCGCGCCCAATGATATGATATGGAACAAAGAACAGAAAACAATCAAAAACGACACCAAACAACAACCATTTCCCCGGAGGACTCATTTTTATTGATGAATGTTAATGTTCAGGAGGCTCTGCTTTGAAAGAAGATAAACGGAATGAACTCAATCTTTTTGCCGCGCAGCTGCGCCTGGAAAGTATCCTTTCGATGGCGTCCTGCGGTTCCGGTCATGTGGGCGGGGTGCTCTCTGCAGCCGAACTGGTTGCCGTCCTTTACGGCGACCAAGCGCGTTACCGTCCGGCTGAACCGGACTGGGACGGACGCGACCGCATCGTCCTTTCAAAAGGCCACTGCGGCCCCATACTCTACGCGGCGCTGGCGCTTGAGGGGTTTTTCCCAAAGGAGCTGTTGAGCACCCTTAACAAACCCGGCTCGACACTGCCCAGCCATTGCAATATGCACGATACGCCAGGCATCGACATGAGTACAGGCTCTCTGGGGCAGGGCGCTTCTCTTGCCGCAGGGATGGCGCTGGGGCTGAAGATGCGCAAAAACGACGCCTATACCTATCTGATTTTGGGCGACGGCGAATGCGACGAAGGTCAGGTATGGGAGATGGCGCTCTTTGCAGCCCAACAAAAGCTGGACCATCTGATTGCATTTGTAGATCTCAACCGCCAGCAGCTCGACGGCTATACGGATGAAATTTTAGCGTTGGGAGATCTGCGCCGTAAATTCGAGGATTTCGGCTGGCACGCGGTTGAGGTGGACGGACATGACGTATCCGCCATTCACGACGCGATCGAAGATGCCAAAAGCCGCGCCGGGGTCCCCTCGATGATTGTGCTCGACACAGTCAAGGGCAAGGGCTGGAGCGTCACGGAGGGCCGTACAGGCATCCACCATATTCCGATTACGCCGGAACAGGCCGCGGCCGCAAAAAAGGAATTGGGCGCGCAAATTTCGGCTTTGCAGGCGAAGCTGCAGGAGGTGTGCTGATATGGAATTTGCAAAAAGCAGCCTGCTGCTGCGCGAAGTCAACAGCCAGGTGCTCATGCAGCTGGCCGAACAGGACGGCCGGATTGTGCTGCTGGACGCGGATCTGATGAATGCGTCGGCCTTTCATCAATTTGCGGACCGATATCCCAACCGGATTTTCAACTGCGGAATCGCGGAAAGCAATATGATCGGCGTTGCGGGCGGGCTTTCCGCCGTGGGGATGATTCCGGTTGCGCATTCCTTTGCCTGTTTCGCATCGCGCCGTGTAGCCGATCAAATTTTCATGTCCGGCGTCTATGCCGGGCAGAATATAAAAATCATCGGCACCGACCCCGGCGCCTGCAACACCGCAAACGGCGGTTCGCATATGGCGCTGGAGGATATCGGCATCCTGCGTTCGCTCGCCGGAACAACGATCGTCGATCCCACGGATGAGACGATGCTTCGCAGCATCCTGCCGCAGATCATTCAGGCGCCTGGCGTCAGTTACATCCGCCTTTACCGGAAAACGAACCTGAAAATTTATCCGGACGGGACCGCCTTCACCCTGGGAAAAGCGCATACCGTCCGGATGGGCAGCGACGTCGCCATCATCGCGGAGGGTCCCGTGATGGTTCCGGAGGCGCTCAAGGCGGCCGAGCTGCTGGAGGACGCGGGCATCAGCGCCCGTGTGATCGATCTGTTCACAATCAAGCCGCTCGACGCCGAGGCTGTCACCGCCGCCGCCCGGGAAACCGGCGCGGTGCTCACCGCGGAAAACCACAGCGTTTATAACGGACTGGGTTCCGCAGTCGCAGAGGTGCTGGCCGAGCGCCGTCTGGCCGTGCCATTTGGACGAATCGGCTTTCGCGATGTGACCGGCGAGACGGCGGACGTGCCCTATATCCTGAAAAAATTCGGCATGGACGCGCCGGCAATCGCCGGACTGGCAAAAGAGCTTGTCGCTTTGAAATAAATGACAGGAGGCGTACCGTATGAATCAATTCGGAATCCATTATGCGTATTGGGGCAATGAGTGGAAGGTGGACATGTGCGAACGAATCCGGCTGGCGGCCGACGCCGGCTTTGACGACCTGGAGGTCACTCCGCCCGATTTTATGACCAATCTGGAAAAGGACAAGATGAATGAGCTTAAACAATGCGCCAGCGATTACGGCGTTGAAATGAGCTTCTGCATCGGATTTCCCAAGTCCAAGGATATGGCCTCTCCCGACCCGAAAGTCCGTCAGGCCGGTATTGATTATTCCAAGCGCATGATCGAAGCCGCCGAGTATATGGGCGGCAAAATACTCTCGGGCATCCTGTACTCCTGGTGGCCCTATCTCTATGACAGCGAGATTACCCCGCAGTACAAGCGGGACTGTTGGAAACGCGGCGTCGAATCTGTCCGGCAGGTGATCCCCTTTGCCGCTGATGCGGGTATGGTTTACGCTATCGAACTTGTCAACCGGTTTGAACAGTTCATTGTCAATACCGTGGCGGAGGGTAGGCAGTTCATAGCGGATATCGGCCACCCCAACGCAAAGCTGTTGCTCGACGTGTTCCACGCCAACATTGAGGAGGATTCCATCCCCGACGCCATCCGCAGCGCAGGCCCGCTGCTCGCGCATATCCACATGAGCGAGGCCAACCGCCGCCTGCCTGGCTGCGGCGGCAACATCCCCTGGGCGCAGATTGCTCAGGCGCTCAAGGATATCAATTATCAGGGACGCATCGTTTTGGAGCCGTTTGTAGCGGCGGGCGGCCCTGTCGGCAACGATCTGCGTATCTGGCGCGACCTGGATGCGGATGTATCAAAAGAGGCTCGTCATGAAAACCTGAAAAAATCTTTCAAGTTTGTCAAAGAGCTGATGAAGTAAGCCTGCTCGGAGGTGAAGATATGGCATATCTGCTTGGAGTGGACCTGGGCACCTCCAGTGTAAAAACCGTGTTGATGGATCATCACGGCAAGCTGGCCGCTATCTGCCAGCAGGAATATACATTTGACATCCCCCGGGAGGGCTGGGCGGAACAGGATCCCGTGGTCTGGTGGCAGGCAGCGGTTGCGACGATCCGAGGCGCGCTGGCTCAGGCGGCCGTTTCGCCAGACGACATCGACGGCGTCGGCTTCTCCGGACAAATGCACGGACTTGTCCCGCTCGACCGGCAGGGCCAGCCTGTGCGCAAAGCGATCATCTGGTGCGACGCCCGTTCCGTGGACGAGGTGGAGGATATCCGCCGGCTGCTCGGAAACGAACGGCTTGGCGAAATCACCTGCAACCAGATCGCCGCCGGATTTCAGACTGCATCCCTGCTGTGGATGAAAAAACATGAGCCGGCGCTTTATGAGAAAACCGAGACGGTTTTGCTGCCCAAGGATTATCTGCGCTACCGGCTGACGGGCTGTCTTTCAACCGACGTGACCGACGCGGCGGGTACGCTCGCCCTGAACGTTCGCCAGGCGGCATGGTCGGACGAATTGATTCGGACACTGGGGCTGCGCCGCTCGCTTTATCCTAAAATTTATCTCCCGCAGGACTTTGCTGGCGAGGTCACAGCCGCGGCGTCCACAGAAACCGGCCTGAAAGCTGGCACAAAAGTATTCCATGGCGGCGCGGATCAGGTGATGCAGGCAATCGGCAACGGGATCATCGCGCCGGGACAGGTATCCGTCACCATCGGCACCGGCGCACAGGTATTCGCGCCCATCGCCTCTGCGATTTATGATAAGCAGCTGCGTGCGCACACCTTCAATAACTTTCAGCAGGACAGCTGGTATTTCATGGGCGCGACCCTTTGCGGAGGGCTTTCGCTGCGCTGGCTGCGGGACACGGTGCTGGGCGGTATGCCCTATCGCGAGATGGACACGCTGGTGGAAGCGGTTCCCCGCGGCAGCGATGGGCTGATCTATCTGCCCTATCTGTCCGGCGAACGCACGCCGCACATGGACCCGCTGGCCCGCGGCATGTTCTTTGGGCTGACCCTCAAGCATAGCCGCGCGCACCTGATGCGCGCCGTGATGGAAGGGGTGGTGTTCTCCCTGCGCGACTGCCTGGAGCTTTATGAGCAGCTCGGCCAGAGCTGCCGGCGCGTGATTGCCTCCGGCGGCGGCGCGCGTAGCGCGCCATGGCTGCAAATGCAGGCGGATATCTTCGGCAAAGAGGTGTATACCTCCAAAATGCTCGAGCAGGCGGGCGTTGGCGCCGCCATCTGCGCAGGCGTCGGCGCGGGCGTGTACGAAAACTGGCAGCAGGCCTGCGACACAGTCATCCGCTGGAACGATACGCCGGCCGTTCCGGATTTAAAGGGAACAGCCCGCTATGCAGAATACAGGGAGCTTTTCCGCGCGCTTTACCAATCCAACCGGGAACTGATGCATCGATGCACGGCCCTTTCCCGCCAGGAAAAATGAAGCAAAAACCAAACAGGTTTTCGTTATCAACCATGTAAACAACCGCAGAATTTCAAGGAGGAATCAGAAATGAAAAAAGCGATATCCCTGATCCTGGCCGCCACATTGGCGATGGGCGCTCTGGCCGGCTGCGGCGGCGCCTCATCCTCGGCCTCATCCGCTTCCGGCGCAGGCTCTGCGCCCGCTTCCCCGACAGCGTCCGCACCGGCTCCGGCAGAATCGTCCGGTGCAGCGTCCACACCGGCGGGCGACGAAATCCGCGTCGCCATGGTACTAAAAACTTTGTCCAACCCGTTTTGGGTCGATATGGCAGACGGCATCCAGGCGGAGGCCGAAAAGCTCGGCGTGACGGCGGATATTTTCGCTGTCGACGCTGAAACTGACATCGACGGCCAGCTTAAAAAGTGCGAGGACGCCATCAACAGCGGCTCCTACGACGGTCTGGGCGTCGCGCCGATCACAGCGACCAACCTGATTTCCGCCGTTGTGGCGGCCAATCAAAAGGGGATGCCTGTGGTGAACATCGATGCGAAGATCGATGAGGACGCGCTCAAGGAGGCCGGCGGCTATGTGGTCGGCTTTGCGACGAGCGATAACCACAAGGTCGGCGCAATCGGCGCTCAGTATATCATGGAACAGCTTCCCGACGGCGGCAAGGTCGCCATCATCGAGGGCCGCGCCGGCGACCTGTCCGGCGAGCTTCGCCGCGACGGCTGCAAAGAGACGCTGGAGGCCGACGGTTCCGGCAAGTATCAGGTTGTCGATGTGCAGCCGGCAGATTGGGACCGCCAAAAGGCGCTCGATGTCGCCACCAACATCATCACAAAAACGCCTGACCTGAACGCGTTCTTTGTAGCCAACGACACCATGGCGCTCGGCGTTATGCAGGCGATTGCCAACACCGGAAACACCGGCAAGATCCTTCTGGTCGGCACCGACGCTTCCGATGAAACCAAGGAGGCGATCAAGGCCGGCAATATGGTCGCCGTCTGCCAGGACCCCGCAGCGATCGGCGCAACCTGTCTGGATATTCTTGTGGACGCCATCAAGGCCGGCGAAACCGGCTCCCCGGATTATGAAGCTGTATCCAAACTGGTCGACGCCAACCTGGTCACAAAGGAAAACGTGGCCTGACCGCCTGTTAAAAACGCAATTCAGGGCTTGTTTGAAAATAGAGGAGTTGCTGAATTTTCAAACAGCCCCCAGCGGCAGCATGACGAAGGCGCTGTTTTTAAGAAAAAACAGCGCCTTCGTATAAAGGGAGGCGCGCTATGGAAAAGATCATTGAAATGAAAAATATTAAGAAGCTGTTCCCCGGCGTTGTGGCGCTCGACGATATCACCTTTGACCTTTACCCCGGCGAGGTTCATGTGCTGATCGGCGAGAACGGCGCCGGCAAATCGACCCTGATGAAAATCCTCAGCGGCGTTTACACTCCGACAGAGGGAAAAATGATCATCCAGGGCAAGGAATACAGCCGGCTTACCCCAAAGGAATCAATGGAACAGGGGATCAGCGTTATTTTTCAGGAATTGAGCGTCATTGACGAGCTGTCGGTGGCGGAAAACCTGTTCGTCGGCAAACTGCCGCGCACAAAAGCGTTCGGCGTGCTGCCGATGGTGGATCACAAATATATATACAAACGGGCGCAGGAGCTGTTGGACCGCGTAGGGTTGGCGGTCAAGCCCACCGCTATGGTGGAAACGCTCTCTATTTCACAAAAGCAGCTCGTTGAAATCGCAAAGGCGCTGGCCGCGAACGCAAAGGTGCTGATCATGGACGAGCCTACCTCCTCGCTCAATCTGGATGAGGTGGAAAACCTGTTTAAGATTATCCGCAGCCTCAAGGAAAGCGGCGTGGGTATTGTTTATATCTCGCATAAGATGCGGGAGCTGCGTGAGATCGGCGATCGGATCACCGTGCTCAAGGACGGGCGGACGGTCGCCACCAAAAATATTGAAGATGTTGCTTCCGACGAGGAAATCGTCTCCATGATGGTCGGACGGGAGCTGAAAAATAATTACTTTAACCGTGAGATGTCCCATGTTAAGGACAAGGTGATCTTTGAGGCAAAAAACATCGTCCGCCGCGACCGCAGAGTAAACGATGTGAGCTTTACTCTGCGCGAGGGCGAAATCCTGGGCTTTGCCGGTCTGGTCGGCGCGGGACGCACGGAGCTGATGAATGTGATCTTCGGAGCGGAGCGGATGCAGTCTGGAGAAATTTGGCTGGACGGCCGGCGCATTTTTGTGCGCAGCCCCTATCACTCCATCAAGGACGGTATCGGTATGATCACCGAAAACCGGCGTGAAACCGGCTTTATGCACAATTTTGAGATCTGGCGCAACATCGCCGTCGCCCGTTCTCTCAAGCAGTCGCGGCTGGAAGGCACATGGGGTCTTACCAATCAGAAACGCGAGATTGCGCTTGCCGAACAGTTCAGCAAAAAAATGCGGGTCAAATGCACCAGCGTGACGCAGATGATCACCACGCTTTCCGGCGGCAATCAGCAAAAAGCGATCATTGGCAAATGGCTGGCCGCGGACGCCCGCCTGCTCATCTTTGATGAGCCGACCCGCGGCATTGACGTCGGCGCGAAAAACGAGATTTATCAAATCATGCGCGATCTGGCCAATGAGGGCAAGGGCATTCTGATGGTTTCCTCCGAGCTGCCGGAGCTGCTTTCTGTCTGTGACCGGATCGTGGTGTTCGGCGGCGGAAAAATCAAAGCCGTTTTTGACGCAAGGGAAGCTACGGAAGAAAAAATTATGCTTGCCGCAACATAAGGAGGAACACGATGGAAAAGAAAAATTTCGCCTATTACTGGGAACGTATCGGCACGCTTATGATCTTCGTTTTTATGATCCTGGTGACCTCCGTTTTTGCGCCGCCGCAGTTTTTGTCGCCGGGCAACCTGGTACAGATTCTCACCCAGAGCGCAACGACGATGCTGATCGCCTGCGGCGAGTTCTTTGCGATTTTGATTGCCGGTATTGACCTGTCGGTCGGCTCGGTGCTCGCGCTTTCCGGTGTTGTCACTGCAAAAATGATGGTGGCGGGCATGCCGTTCGGCCTGGCCGTGCTGTTGGGCGGCGTTGGCGTCGGCGCGCTGCTGGGCGCGATCAACGGCGCGCTGATCAACTTCACCAAGCTGCATCCGTTCATCATTACCCTGGGTACGCAGTCTATCTTTCGCGGCGTCACAATGATCATTTCCGATGCAAAGCCCATCTTTGGCTTTCCCCAGAGCTTTAAAACAGCCTTCGGCGGCATGATCGGCGGCAAAATTCCCATGCCTGTGGTGTGGGCACTGCTGGTAGCTGCGATTTTGTGGTTCGTCACCACCAAAAGCAAAATGGGCCGCAACTTCTACGCGCTCGGCGGCAACAAGGAAGCCGCCTGGTTTTCCGGCATCAACGTCCGCCTGCATACCCTGCTGGTTCACATCATCTCCGGCATCTGCGCGGGCATCTGCGGCGTCGTCATGATCGCCCGTCTCGGCTCTGCCGAACCGATGGCCGGCTCGGGCCATGAAACCTTTGCCATCGCGGCGGCGATCATCGGCGGCACCAGTTTCTTCGGCGGCAAGGGCAAAATTCCAAATGTCATTGTCGGCGCGCTCATCATCGGCCTGATCAATAATGCACTCAACATGCTCAGTGTCGAAACTTACTTCCAGCAGGTTGCCACCGGCGCGCTCATCATCGGCGCTGTGACGCTTGATATGTTCATCTCCCGCAAAAAATAAGGATCTTCATCATTTTATTCCTTGTTATTGCTTTTAGAACCTGTATTCACACCCGGAGGATACTGGACAGGCGAGGGATTTTGTACCCGATCAAGGCAAATTTTTGCAGGCGGGCTGTCGCCCGGCAAG